>Ga0163144_10002066_pt1 | contig 46843 bp, 36 predicted proteins | sample OliLak19BULKMAT1_FD_123175 | JGI IMG/M metagenome (GOLD analysis project Ga0163144, IMG submission 123175) | Freshwater microbial mat bacterial communities from Lake Vanda, McMurdo Dry Valleys, Antarctica - Oligotrophic Lake LV.19.BULKMAT1 | ecosystem: Environmental > Aquatic > Freshwater >... | reverse complement strand
CTTGAACCGCATGATCGCACCCTTCGAACGGATCTTCGGCTTCACACTGCTAGCCACCCAAGGCATCCAAACCATCAACCGCTTCCCCCTCGGCATCAGCGGACTAGGCGGCGGATTCTAAGCTAGAGTCCATCCGCCCGGTATCCATCGCCGACCCATCACGAACTAAAACTTTGGGAGATCAATACACATGGGTAAATTCATTGTCGCGGCGGCGCTGTCACTGGCAATTGTTTCCTTGACGGCAGCGACATCGATGGCCCAGCAACCGACTGGGAACTCCTATTTTGCCAACATTGGACCGGCGCCTACGGTCAGTCCTTATCTCAACCTGGGCGTGAATGAATATGGCATTTCGAACTATCCCAGCCTGGTGCGGCCCCTGTTGAATCAGAGGGACGCCCAAGCCAAGCAGGCGATGGCAATCGAACGGGCCCGGATACAAAGCCGTGGCCGTGATGGGCGACCGACCAGCGGCGGCGGCTACGAGCAAAACGACCGGCGCCCCAGTCACTTCATGAGCTACTCGCACTACTACGGCGGGACGCGGTAAACAACCGGCGGCGGTCAGTGCGTCAATCGGAATAGGCCAGCGGACGTTGTTGGCTTTCGCCGCGTTGGCGAAACACGATCCAGCCGGCAATTGCCACCAGGGCCAGACCGACCACGCTCGGCGCGAGCCAGAGCCACCAGCCCAAGCCAGCCAGGCCCAGCACGCTCCAAGGCGCAAACTGCGGCAGCATTCGGCCGCCAAGCAGCACCATTCCGCCGACGCCGACTGCGGCCAATGCGATTGCCAGCAGTATGCGTTCGACCCAGCCTTCACTGGGAGCTCGCGCGTAGTCGACTGCGAGCTTGTTTTGCGGACCACTTGTGATGGTGCGAGTGGCCTCACCAAAGGGAGCGAGACTCGCCAGGATATCTGAGGCCGAACGCACGGCAACTGGCGGCCCCTTGGCCGACGCCGTGAACCCCAGCCGCGCGTCGACCGCGGCAATGCGGGCGTCGTAACGTTCGGCCTCACTGCTCTCGGGCAGATCGACTTGCGATGACGAGTCCGCCGTCAGTTCGCGCGAAAGCGCCTCTCGTTCCCGCGCGTATCGACGATTCCAATGCCGATACCAGCGGGCGATTTCCTCGGGCAGGTGCTCGCCCACGACGTCGGTGGGCAGCTGAGCCAACTCCACAATCGCGCCGAGCCGGTGCATGCGTTGTTGCTGGACCGTGCTGCGCAGCGTGAGATCGGCCGGAGCCGCCCCGCCGAACTGCGTTGGGGAGTAAATTGTCCAGAGCGTCGTTTGCACCCGCAGGTTGAGCAGTCGGGGCGCCGGAAATTGTCGACGCGCGCCGGAGTGACCAATCCGTCCGGTGTAGACGAACTCGATTCTCTGCGGCAGTTCGACGGGACCCGTGGGAATGCGCCAGCGGCGCTCGGCAATGCTCACGGGTTGAGCTGGCTGATTCTCGACCGAGACGTGCAGCAGCTCGCAGTCCAGGGGCAACTCGACGACACAGCTCGACTCGCCGGCGGGCTCCAGGTCGTATGTCGCAACTGCGCGAAAGCGGCCGTCGGCCTGCCAGGCCAGCTCGACGTTTGCCAGGCGCACTTGGGCGGTGGCCGCTGCCCGCTTGACGGTTCTGAGCGACGCCTGGAACCGCTCGGCGACTGCCTGATACACGGCACTCTCAGCGGGCACCGTGGTGGAATCGGCGTCGCTGGGCAAGGCCGCGCGCGACAGGCCCACGGTCTCCCAAGTGATCTGTTGCAGATCGAGCTGCTGGGGGAGCACGACAAAGCGTTCGGCCTGCTGCACGCGTTGCGGCACGACGTCAGGGACGCGCAGCCGATCGCCGGCCGAGAGGGCCACGCGACCGCGTATTTTCAGATCGTACTTGTCCGTGATCGGTCGGGCGGGATAAACGATCAGTTGCCGCCGGGTTTCGCCCGGCACCGGCACTAGCTTGAACTGCGCGGGCGGATCCACTCGATATGGTTCCGACCATTGCGGCGGCACTTCGAAGACAAGCGTGTCGACGATGCCTTCCAGCACCTGGACGTGGCACGTGACCTCGGCCATCCAGCGATCGTCGTCGCGCTCTAGCCGGGTCACCAGCGTGGCCTTGGATTGCGGCGAGTTGGGAGCGATCTTCACCGCCAGGCCGGCGGCCGGGTCGGCGGTCTGATAGAGCCCGATCAGCGCACCAAACTCACCCCGTGGCTCGACTCCGTCGGTCGGCATCGTTTCAACACCAGGTCCCGGGTGCACCTCGACCAGCACTGAGTTTTGCCGATAAAGCCGCCAGGCACTGCGTTGCACCTGGGCGTCGACAAGCGTCAATCGCGGCACGGCCACCGCGTCGGTGGTGCCGCTGAGACGACCCCTCAGGACCAGGCGCTGGTTGCCCGTGATTGGTGAGGTCAGGAAGACCGTGGTTCGTCCATTGGCATCGCTCGACCAACGCGCCACGCGCTGCACGCTGTCTTCCATGACCGAGACCGTCTCGATCGCCAGGTCGGACGGCCCTTCGACGCCGAGCTGAAAGACGTAGCCACCGGCGATCGACAGTCGGGCCTCAAGCTCGACCTGCGAGTAGCCGCGGCCCAATCCTACCGAGAGCGTCTGGTCCACCGTCGTACGCGGCTCACTGGGCTGTGTGGAAAGCATCCACATCGCCTGCCCGCGAGGAATGCTATAGGCGGCTTGCGGCCGCATGTCGGCAGTGCCCCAGGCCGCCGCGAAGTCGGCAACCGGGATTGGCTTGGAGTCTTCTCCCGGCAGTTCTTTCGATTGCAGCGTCGGGTCGACCGAGACTGCCAGCCAGCGGCGCGAGGCCCGCGCGCCGCTCGATTCCAGTCGCGGAAATTGCAGGTTCCCGACACTGGAGGTGCCGGTCAAAAGAAAGGAGAGGTCCACGACCACCTGGTCGGAAACGGTGCGAGCCAATTCGAGTTCAATCTTCTGCGGATCGCCGGGCACGGTATGCACGGCGGCGATCGGCGACTGTGCGCTGGTCGAGGGGAGCAATCGCAGCCGCGGATCGGCGAGCAGCCGGATTTGTCGCAGGCCACCTTCCAGCACGCGGTACTTGAACCGGGCGTCGAGCACCGTCGTTCCGGGGCGCACGCGGACCCAGACGAGCTCCTCGACCTCAAGATTGGCCGCGACGGTTTCGGCGCCGGCGCCCCCGGGCCAGCGGACCACCAGTCGCGCGGCCGCGCCCAGCTGCGCCTGGAGCCGGGCAGGTTCTTTTTGCATGCGGACCTGCCCGCGGGCAGTTGGCAGCTCAATCGTCGGTGCATCGGTGAGCAGCGCGAGTTCGAGCGCGGCGCCCGCCACGGCAGGAATCGGCAGGTCGATGCCCATGCTGGCGCCAACCGTTTGCGGCGGGGCGGTTAGTTCCAACTCCAAGCGGTACCGACCTGCCGGTAGCGAGGGCAAAACGATCGCGTCGCTGGCGGCGCTCCAGACCAGCGCGATCGGTCGACCATCGAGCCGCGCGCTGGCGACGGGACTGGCGGACCCGTCTCGCGGAAACGGGATGCGCAGCGGAGCTTGCGATTGCAGGACGTGCAGGTCAAAGACGGCCTTCAGCGAGGGCATGCTCAGATGCTTGCTCACCGGATCGCGGACAAGCTGACCTTGATAGCGGGGCTTCGCGAGCAACCAACCCTTGGGCGTGCCGTTGGCAAGGGCGGCCTGCCGGTACAGCTGCGAGTAAAAATCTTCGGCAATGTAGTACTTGCCACCGTGCGGTTGCTGACTGTCGTCGACGGGCACAATCACCCGGTGCACTGGCCCGCTGGCGCGCGAGGTGTCGTCGGCAGAGGAGCCTGCCAGCGGCGGGGTAGATCGAGGCGCTCCTGGCGCCAACGTGGGCGGAGTCAGCGTCGGCGTGGAGGCCGGCGGTTCGCCGCGAAGCTGAACATTGAAATGCACCGCCGCCGCGATCAGCAGCAAAGTGGCCACCGGTTGAGCCAGGCGCGCATGCGACCGCGTCGCCGAATGTCGCTCGGCCGACACCGCAACGGGCGCGGGCAGGCGGGTCATGGTCATGGCCAGGCAGAACATGCAACCCAGAAAAAACGCCGCCGCCAGCGGAGCAAATGCCGCTGGCAACAGCACGGAGATCGCACCCGCCAGCGCACCGGCCAACCACAATGTGCCGGGCCTTCGCGAGCCGAACCAGGCTCCAAACGCCAAAGCGGCCAAAAAGAAGCTCCAGGCCAGCGCCGACACCGCGGCGCCGCGGGCAATGCGAATCGACGGCTCACCCGACTGTGACAGTTGAAAGCGGTACGCGTTCCAACCCTGCGGCATTGCCTCGAGCGCATCGCGTGCGGTCGTCTGGCTCCAGGGTAAGGGCGCCGGATCAGGCAAGCCCTGCCAGCCGGCGGTTGACAGGTAACGCCGCGCGCCACGGGTGACCATCGCCGCGTCCAGTTCTCGTGCCATGGGTCCCGGCGCTACGGCCATTGCGGTCGCTGGCTCGCCAGCCAACTCGCGAGCCAGGTCCTTGGCCGTCGTCTGACTGACCAACAGGGAGACATCCGGTCGAGATAACACGGCCAGCCCGGCGGATTCCAACAGCGCCCTGCCTTGGTCGGCTGGCGACTCGCCCGGCTCAAAGCCGACGCGGGTTTCCGGCGACACGTCCAGGCTCGCCAGACTTTCGGCATCGATCAGCAGCACACGACGCATCCGGGCTTCCCTGTCGCCGCACAACGCGAGGAGCTGTCCCCAGGTGAGCTCGGTCTCGGCTTCGCCCGCCAGGTAGTCGGTAACCAGCGCGCCAAGCGTCGCACAGATTCGCTCGCCCGCTAGGTGTGACGCGTCCAGGTCGGCCCGTGGAGTTACTAGTTGTCGCCATTGGCGGCTCAAGAGCGGATTGAAGATCGCGCTGCTGGCGTCGCGACCCAAGGGACCAAACAAGCGCTGGCGGATTGTGGGCGCAGCGGTGGTCTCGGCCGGATAGCGGGCTGGTGACTCCGGCAGCTCGTAGCCTGGCGGCAGCCAGATCGTCCACTCGCGTGCCATCGAGGGCGCGTCGATCTCGACAAATCGCGGTGAGAGCGACGCAGCCAATGCCGGCAAGCCGTCGGCTGTGTCATAACTGAGCGAAATCGTGGCAAACGCGCGACCCGGCGGCAGGTTTACCAACAGCGTGCTCTTGTCGTCACGATTGTCCGCCAACAGACGGTCCTCGTCGACCCAGGCCGAGCGCAGCTGGGCCCCTTCGGGCAACGTGAGGCGCACCTGTTGCCGACCGCCGGTCTGCACGCGCAGCACGGCCGTCTGCACCGACAGCCCTGTCGAGACGAGACGCGAGTTTAGCGAGTGGCTCCAGACCCACGCGCCGGACTCGGCCGCACGGGGCTCGGTGGGACTGACGGTCACGGCCGTCTCCGTGCCCAGGTCGTCGCGACCGGGCTGGTAGCTGTAGGTAGCCCGGGCCGTTTGATAGCGGTCGGCCTCAAGTAACTCGGGCGGAATGGCCGAGAGGCGGCGATTCTTGATCGCGATGCCCGCATCTGCCAGCGACCGAATCGTCAACGTGCCGCGTTGCACGCTGGCCTGCGCCACAGAGACCAGTGCCAGCGGGACGGTGTCTTTAAAGGCGAAGGAGCGCACACCGCGAAGCTCAAATGCGCCGGCGCGCGTGAGGTTCAGGCTCAGCTCCCAGGCCTCGCCGCCGGCGGGCAGGCCGACCTGTGTTTGCTCTGCGGCGGACAGTCGGCGTGCGGAAAACTGCCCTGAAGTGCCGCCGGCCAACTTCCAGTCCAACGGCGCTTCGCGCGCTTGCGAAAAGCGGACCAGCAACCGGTCGACTCGCGAGGTCTCCGGCACGCATTGGATCGTGAAGGTCTCGGTGAGCTGGTTCTTCTGCACGGCCGCGTCGATGCGCACGTCGGCAGCGTAGCTGGCTTTGCGCCGCTCGATCGCCACGCTCGATTGTCGAAAGGATCCGTCGCAGGCAAACAGCAACCCGCTGGGCACCTGGGCAAACAGCCGGCTTTCGGCGGGCGTGAGCTTGAGCGGGTCGAGGCGGTCGTGGTCGGCCGGTCCATTCAAACGCAGTTCGATTCCTTCAGCGCCGTGGACGTTGATCAGACAGATGCCGCCGGGTCGGGGCTCGATCGCGAGCATCTCGAGCTGGGCGGCTTCGAACGACGGGCCGGTTGGAACCTGCCGACGCCCGCGCACCAGCAACCGCACACTCGACTCGGACGTCAAAGGGCTATCCAGCTGCATGCGCAACTTGGTTTCGCCCGAGGGCAGATCTTCCAAAGACCACTCCACGGCGCGTCCGGCCGCGGGGTCTTCTATCGCGTCGATGGTCCAGCCGGCGCGGACCTCGGTCTGCACCACGCGGCGCTCCCCGCGAGCCAGCGAGAACTCGAGCGTGGTACGATTGGTGATCTCGCTCAGACCCACGTCCACGGTGGCGCCGGCGTCGATCTTGACCGGTTCGCGGGGCGCTTCGAGCAGCACCTCCATCGCGGCGCCGGGGCGATAAAACTGCACCTCGATCGATTCGCCGCTGTCGGGCGCCGGCAGAGCCTGGGTGCGCGATTGCCGGCAACCGTCGGTGTGCAGTTGGGCCAGCACCAACGAGCCGGGAATCAACAACTGCGCCGTGCCTTCCTGCCAACTCATGCCCTCGGCGCGCAATCCCGGCAATCGCCAACGCTTGCCCAGCACCGGTGGTGCGACAGCCGAGAGCTGCAACACGCGGCCCGTACCGACGATCGGCTCGGGCAGTTGCAGCACGACGTGGCTCATGCGGGTTTCGACGTCTTCGGTCACCGAAAACGGAATCTGCAATTCACCGTAGCGTGCGGCGACAAGTTGCAGCCCCGGATCGAGGTCCACGCCGACCCGCTGCAGACCTTCGCCATGAATGTCGAGCACCAGTTGGGCACGAAGGTTGATGCCGCGCGGAGTCAGCTCATAGGTCAAGGCCTGCCGCAGCAAGGTCAACGGGCGACGCTGTTGGGAACTGTCTTCCGACGCAATGCGCACGGTCGTGCGGTTGTGGCCGCCCAGTTCGAACGACCAGCGCGTGGTCTTCGGAGCGGCGCCGGCTGTCTTGGTGACGATGCCCTGAGGCGTGAAGATTTCCAATCCGGCCGGAGCTTCAATCGCCAGCCGGGTCACGGGGCTGCCAGGCAGCTCGATGGCAAACGTCACTGCGCCCGAGGCAGTTCGCTCGCCCCGCTGCGACCAGGTGAAGTGCAACAGCGGACCTTCGACCAGCAGCCGCATACCACCGTCGGAGCCCGTGCCCAGCGTGGCCGGCCGGGCCGCGGCGTCGGGCCAATCGGCCGCGGTGATCGCCAGCGAGCAGGGATCGAGCGACAGGATCGCCGGCGTGGCCGGACGACGCGCCAGTTGCAACGTGCCCTCGCCAACCAACAGGTCCTCACCAACCAACTGGGCCGAAACGTCGATCACTTCGATTTGTCCGGCGCCTGCGCCCGGCGTGCCATGAGCGCCGGCCTGTACGGCGTCGACCAGACGCTGAAACTCCTCGGCATCGATTGGCAGGTAACCCTGCGTCCATTGACCCTTCTGCAGTTGATCGCTCGGCACGTAGACGCGGCGAAACTGCGGCGCGGCGCCCAGGCCGCTGGCCGGGCGCGGCACTTCATCGGCCCCGGCAGCTAAAGCCAACGAAGCGAGCGCCAGTGCGCTGACAACCAGGGTCCACAGCGGGGCGAGCACATCCCAACGGCGGCGCCGTCGCGCAATACCGCTCATGATTGAACCTCAGGCGCCGAAGCTGGCACCAGCGGATTGGTGCTGGTCGACGGCTGCGACCCGCTGGACGGCGCCCGTTGATAGATCTCGGTGAACGGACGTTCCATGGCGCGCGAACTTCCGCGGATCGGCACCGTGGCGGGCGCCGGCCGCAGCGAGACCCGCGCCAGGATCCAGGCCAGCGCGGCCAACACCAGTCCCAGGCTGGCGGCCTGGGCCACCAGCAGGGCCGACTCCGGATCGATCAGGGTACCGGCGGCGACAATCGCCGCGACCACTAGCAAAGTGGCCGGGTGACGCGCGGCGGGCAGATAAATCAGGATCAGCCCACAGGCCAACAGCGGCAACGAGGCCCAGAGCACGAGCCGCGCTCGGCTGATCGTGTGCAGGGCCAGCGGCGCCGCCGCGCCGACCGTGCTATAGAGGTAGCGATTTGTGGCCTGCGCCTGGCGCGACGTCCTGGCCCGAAAGTCTTCGGCCGACTCGCCGACGAGCCGCTGGCCGTCGGTTTCAGCGTCGACGCCGATCCAACTTTCGAGCGCTCGCTCGTCGAGCAGCGCACGACGTCGCCAGAACAGGTCGCTAAAGACCCAGCGATGTTCGCAGGCAAAATCTGGAGGCGCTCCCAGCACGTGCTCGTGCGGCGGCAGGATCACTTGCCAGTACAACTGTTGGATCCAAGCGGCCGGCTTGATCTCGGGCGCCGCAAATTGCACGTCGCCAACCGGTTGCCGCGCCGTGAAGTGGTAGCGGATGTCCAGCACGCGCTGTCCCGACCCACCGGCCAACGGCACCACCACGTCGCGCGCAGCGGCCTGGGCGCCGAACTCGGGCTTCACCCGGCGGCCGTCGACCGCCAGCTCCAACGAGGCCAGTTCCGCGCCCTCGGGCAAGGCAATCCGCAGATTGGGCGCGCTGGTGGTCAAGCGGAACACGGCCCGGTCCTGCCGCCGGCTGTCGGTCAACCGGGTTTGCAGCCAGCACTGTTCGATGGACACCACCTGGTCGCCGTGGGCTTCCTTGAAGCTCACCGCCAGCGTGACCTGTGGGATCGCGCTGGCGGCCGACAACTGCAACGTGCCCGCCGCCGCAGCGCGCGTCGTGCGAGTGTTTTCGGTCCAGGCGCCGCGCGGGTAGGTGACCGTAACGCCCGACTCGGGCACGATCGACAGTTCGTTGGCACTCAGCTTGCCTTCGCCGGGCATGACCAGCGGCACGCCGATCAGAGTGTTGGCGGCCGTGGCCAGCTTTTCGTGGCGCACCGCATAGCGAACCTGCAACTCGACCCGTCCGATCCGCGGCGTGGGCAGGGCCAAGCGGACCATCGTTACATCGCCGTTGCCCTCGTCGCTGCGCTGACGAATGGCCGACTGCGACAGACGCTGACCGTCGAGCCAAATGGATAGCTCCTCCACGCGCAGCAATCGCGGCACGCCCAACAGCAGCGAATCGGTCGGCACAAAGCCGATCTCAAAGTTGATGCGTTCGTCGACCCGGGCCTCGCGATCGTCGATTTCAAGCTGCGCATCCGTGGCGCTCGAAATCGTCTGCTCGTGCACCTTGATCGATGCCACAAAGGTTGGTTCGTCGCCGGCCGTGCGCAGGTAAAGCGGCTCTTGCTGTCGTTCTGTTGGCGTACTGCCCTTGGGTCGCACAGGCTGCGCGACCAAACCGTTGGTGGCATCAGGCTCGATCAACAGCTCGACGTTGTCGGCCGACAACACCGTGACATTGGCCGGAGGCACCGATTCACCGTGCGGCGTCGGCAGACGCAGCGCGACCTTGGCTGTTTCGGCGTCGATTTTCTGACGGGCCTCGATTGTGAGTTCCAGCTCGCCGCTGGTGGCCTGCAAGAGCGGGATCACCAGCGGACGATTCGGCTCGGCACTGACCGCGTCGACATTTACCAGGTTCGCCGGTCCCACGACGTCGACCTCCCAGCCGGGCAGGTCGACTTCCAGCGAGCGAATCTTAGCGCCGCGGATTTGGTACTTAATCCGGCCGCGAAGCAGGGCCTCTTCGCTCGCGACCTGAATGACGTAGTCCCCCTCCGCGCGGACCCGCGTCGTCTGCGGCAGGATGTGGGCCACCAACGAGTAAGGTTGAACCGAGTACTCAAAGCCTGCCGCCAGGTCGTCGCGGCGCACCGTGGCGGCCACTTCATCGACCTGGCGCACGTGTCGCAACTCGCCCCACTTGATCTGCCAGTTGCCTTCGACCTGCACGGCCACGGTGCCCCACTGGCGGGCGGCGCCCAGCACTTCAAAGCCGGCCAGCTCGATCCCCTCTTCGGCTCGCTGGGCCGGATAGGTCCGCTGAGCCACGATCCGCACGTCGACCGGTCCGGCCGTTTTCTTGGCCAGCTTCACGTCGTAGACTTTGCCGCCCGGCGTTTCGGCCTCGACGGCCACGAGCGTGATGCCGGTTTGCGGCGTGGCCACGTATTCCGCGTCGGGCGGCAGCCGGACCTGAAAGCGGTCGAACTCTCCGCCCGAGCTGCGCACGGTGAGCTTGGCGTCGCTGTTGATGCTGCGACCATCGACGCGCACGGTCATCGCGGCGGAACTTTCCAGCACGATCGGCAGCCGCGCCACCTGGTTGTCCGAGGCCAGCCAGGTCAGGTCAAACTCGCCGCTAATGCCCGCCGCGCTGACCGTCGACTTGCCGGCGCCGGCTGGTTTCACGCTTTCCAGCGCCGCCGAGTCCGACACCCGGACCACCGCCTTCTCGATCGGCACTTGCAGTTGCAAGCGCGAGACCGTGGCCTGCGGCGACGTCAGGTGCAGATGCGATTCAGAGCCGATCTGCGCCACCGGCGCCCACAGCCGCAACGTGATGCGATGCGTCTTCTCCGGCTCGCTGCGAATCCAACCCAGGTAGCCGTCTCCGCCCGGGTCGAGGTGGACGAAATGGTCGCCCGGTCCTTCGAACGCGGCCGTCTCTCGCAGCACGGCGTCGCCCAGGCGCAGGGGCACGCGCACCCAGCCATCGGCATGCACGACCACGCTGACGTCGGCCGTGAGCTCGGCCCTGCCCCCCGCCACGCTGCCCGAGAGCGTGAAACTTTGAATGCTGAAGTCGGGCTGTTTATTTTGCTCGTCGAGTTGGTTCTTGAGCTTGTAGATCTCGATGAACTGCTCATAGGGAAAGCCGAGCACCGCTTGCAGCTTGCCCTCTTTGTCCTTGAGGTAATAGGTCTCGGGCAGGATCTCGCCGGCGATCGGTTTCTCGGCAGGCTTGGCCGAGGGCGATGGCGCGGGTTCCTCTTGGGCCCAGGCGGCGGTCGGCAGCAGGACGAACACGGTCGCTGCGCATAGCACCGCCGTCAGCCAACGCGTGAACCTGCAATGCCAGACCCCATGTCGCATCGCCAAACGCCCCAAAGCTTCCGGCCTAGGCTCGCCTTGCGCCAGCAGCGGTAGTAGAGAAATGAGAAGTGATAGGAGCGAGCCTCCCGTCCAGTTTAATCCGCTGGGCCCTCAGGACAAACGAAAACCCCGCGAGCTTACCGGGCAAATCCGGATGCTGTCAGGCAAATTTCGGCTCTGGCAGCCCCCTGGAGGACCAATTGAGTTACGTCGATGACTCGGCCCGCACCACGCCTGGGGCGCTAAGCAGCAATTCGCGAAATTGTTCGTGCAGGGCTCGGTTGGCCGTGGCCACCGGGTGGGCCGCGCGGAGATCTAGCGGGCCGCCATCGAGCCGCGTGACTACGCCGCCGGCTTCCTCGACCAGCAGCACGCCGGCCGCCACATCCCAAGCACTGGTGCTCAAGGCCCAAAATGCGTCCACCCGGCCGGAAGCCACGTAGCACAGATTTAACGCGGCCGACCCGGTCCGGCGCACGGCCTGGCAAGCAAACAGCGCCGCCACGAACTGGTCAATCTCGCGTGATCCGATGCGGACCCGGGCGGCGAAACTGGCCGCCACCAGCGCGCCGGATAGCTCGGTCACGGAACTGGTACGGATGGGCTGGCCATTGAGAAACGCGCCCCCGCCCTTGCTGCAGCTAAAGCACTCCTCGTGGACCGGGTCAAAGATCACACCGGCGATCGGCTGGCCAAAGTGAACCAGGGCCACCGAGACCGCATAGTGCGGCATCTGGTGGACGTAGTTGGTCGTGCCGTCCAGCGGGTCGACGACCCAGCAGTATTCGTCGGCAGGGTCCACCGCGGCGGCGGCTTCCTCGCCGATAAACTTATGCGTGGGAAAGGTTTCCAGCAGGATCTGGCGGATGGCATCTTGCGAGGCCAGGTCGGCCTGCGTGACCAGGTCCGAGGGTCCCTTCTCGCGGACCGCGAAGCGGCCGATCCAGCTCAGTAGGGTCTGACCGCCGGCCCGGGCAGCCTCCTCGCACGTCTTCAAAAAGTCTGCCACAAAGTTTACCCAGCCGCTGCCTTTGAACCGCTGATCCTCGGGCGATTATAGGTGGCCCGGTCGCCTCGACAATGGGCCGCGGGGGCCGGCAAATCACGCCCCAAAAACTTTTTCGAGAATTGTTTTCAAAACTATGGACACGGCATTACGATCTGTTAAGATCAAAGACGAACAGTGGGTCGTGTACTCGACGAAGGCCTCATTCACTTTCATAAGCGGCTAAAGACTCGGCCTCTTCTCTGTTCCGGCCCCGCCGTTTCGCCTTGTGCGGACGGCGGGGTTTTTTATTTGTTTCGCGTTGCCGCACTCGCCCTCTGCGTTGCCCACGGAACATGGCCTCACGCACGGATTCTCGGTGGCACGTCGAACGGACGGCAGCAAAGCTCGGCTTGCCGCGCCTTGTCGCCACGCTTGACCTCGAACGGCCCGAGCGCGGATTGCATGCGCTGACCGTCGAGGGCAATTCGCTCGGTGACTTGCAACTGCTGGCGGTTCAACTCACGCCAGTTCTTCCGGCCACGGGGCAATCGATCGAGCGGCCGACGATCGTCGACTCTTTCGCGCGCGGCGACGACATGGCCGTGACTTATGCCGAGCGGCCGCAGCCGGCGATGCAGACTCAGGTCTATTGGCGCGCCCACAATGCCTCCGGCGCAATCGCCGCCGTGGAACTGCTGGTCTCCGTGCAGACCGGATTGCTAGACAGTTGCCCGCACTTGTCGACCAACAGCCAACTCGCGGCAACCGAGGTGTTGCCTCTGGAAGAAGTCGGCGCGCCGGGCGCCACCTTGTTTCGCCTTCGCGGTGGCCGGCTAAGCTACGCCGAAGTGGCGCATCCCACGAGCGATTGTGTTTCAGAGATTCGCAGCATGAGTCCGTCTCAGCCGGAGGCGGGCATCTCCCATCGGCTGTTTCAGGACCGCCTGGAAAAAGGGGTGATCCTGCGGGCCCGGGTGCTCGGCGTGCTGGTGGATCGGGCCGACGACCAGCGGCAGGCCGCCCGCTTGCTCGCCGAATTCTTGCGCACGTTGGCGCCGTTGACGACGTAGTCACCCGCCACGCCGCCGCACGACGGCTTGCGATTCGGCCCGCGTTTCTGCAAGATTGGGCCTTCCCAATAACTTTCGCAGCTAACCCGGCGGCCCACGATGTCCACCCAACTTCGTACGCGGATTTTCGAAGCGCTCGACGCGCTGGTGCTCGTCGACCCTCACACGCACATCAATGCCTTGTCGCCCGCCTCGACCACGCTGGCCGATATCCTGGGCTATCACTACTACACCGAGCTGGCCCATTCGGCTGGCATGCCCAAGGCCCGCATCGAAGAGCCCGGCCTGGCGCCCAAGGAGAAGGTCGGCCGCCTGATCGAGTACCTGGGCACGACCGAGAACACGATCCAATCGAGCTGGCTCATCGAAATGGCCCAGGTGTTCTTTGACTTCAAGGACGACGCGATCACGACCCGCAATTGGGAATCGCTCTACGACAAGGCCGCGGCGGCGATGGCCCAGCCCGACTGGACCGAGCGGGTGCTCAATCGCAGCAAGCTGGAAGCGGTCTTTCTGACCAATGACTTTGACGATCCGCTCTCGGGCTTTGACACCAACGTGTATGTGCCCTGCCTGCGGACTGACGACCTGGTGTTTCACCTGGCGCAGTCCAGCGTGCGCGAACGGTTGCAAAAGGCGACCGGCACGAGCGTTCACGATGCCAGCTCGCTGGCCGTGGCGATCGGCAAGCTCTTTGAACATTTCGTCAACCGCGGCGCCCGGGCCTGCGCCATCTCGCTGCCGCCGGACTTCACGCCCACGCGGGTCGACGCCCAACGGGCCAGCGCCGCGGTGGCCGAGGTTTGGAAAAACGGACCGCAAGCCGAACGCGCCAAGCAGGTGGACCTGGGACACTTTGTCTTTTGGACCCTGGCCGAATACTGCGCCCAGTGGAAGCTGCCGTTTGACCTGATGATCGGTGTCAATCGGGGCGTCTATGCCGAGGGGGTCTTTCAGGGACGCGATCTGTACGACAGCCGAGTCTCGCTGATCCAATACCGCGAGCTGTTCAACGCGTTTCCGCAGGTGCCGTTTCCGATTTCGGTGCTGGCCAGCGTCACCAACCAGGAGCTGGTCAGCTACAGTTGGATCTTTCCCAATGTGCTCTGCAATGGTCACTGGTGGTATTCGAACACGCCAACCTATATCGAGCACGACGCGGCGGCCCGGCTGGAGGCGGTGCCGCGGACCAAGCAGATCGGCTACTACAGCGATATGTACAAGCTGGAGTTCGCCCTGCCAAAGTTCGCCATGTACAAGCGCATTCTGGCCAAGATCCTGGCCGAGCGGTTTGTCGTGGACCGCGGCTGGAGCGAAGAACGGGCCGTGGACCTGGGCCGGCAGGTGCTGCGGGGCAATGTGGACACGGTCTTCGGCGACCCGCGCCGGCGATAGGGGGCAGAGATTCGGTGCGCGGGGCCCGGTTTTCTTGAAGTTTGTTGACCTCCTAACTAGCATAGGGGTCGCGGCGCAGGTCTTGCGCCGACGCCGGCGTTCGCCGGATTGACCCTACGGGAGCAGCTCGTGAGTCTCACGTCCGAGCGTTGAGTCGCGCCCCCTTTTTGGCGGCGGCAGGTCCGTTCCCCTCTGTTTGTTCATCGCTTCGCTCCCAGGCAATTGTTCTCCTTATGCGCCCTCGCGCCGGTTCTTCATTGTTTGTCGCTTTGCTGGTCGCGGTCGGCCCTGCGCTGGTCGTGTCGCCGGCAGTCGCTGCGACCATCGGCCTGAACTACACCGGGGTGACCGTGGCCGAGGGCAAAGACCTCAACAAAAACAATGGCTACGCTCCGCCCGACAATGCCGGAGCGGTCGGCCCCAACGCGGTGGTGCAACTGATCAACGGGGCTTATGCCGTTTACGACAAGGCCACGGGAATGCGCACCCAGACCATGGCGGCCAAGGATTTTTGGTCGACCGCCGGCGTGAACCCAGGCAACGACATTGCCAACCTCGGCACGTTCAACGCCCGGATACTTTACGATCCGACGACCGACCGCTGGTTTGCCGCGGCCGTCAGCGGTCAATCAACGAACAACCTGGTGATGGTTGCCCGCAGCAACACTTCGAATCCCATTGACGGCTGGCAGGCGGTGAGCTTCCTGGGCAACGACGGCGGGCCCGGCAAGTTTGCCGACTACACGGCGCTAGGCATCGACGCCAACGGCGTCTATGTGACCACAAACAACTTCAACGCCAATGCCCCAGGCGCCGGCTTCTTCTATGTCAGCGCCTACTCGATGCCCAAGGCCGACCTGCTGGCGGCAACTCCTTCGATTGCCAACATGACTCGCTTCGACCAGATCAACGCGGGCAATATCGGCGTGACCGTGCAGCCGGTGGTCAACTTTGGGCCCTCGAGCGGGCACGCGCCGCTGCTGGCGAACTTCGCGCCGGCAGGTACCTACGATCAATTCTTTCGCACCGACATCAGCGGCGGCGGCGCGGCCCATGCCACGCTCTCCGAGCCGACGTTGATCCAGGTCAACGAATACTCCAACCCACCACGGGCACAGCAACCCGACGGAGTGCACACGATCTCGACGATCGACAGCCGTATCGCCAGCCACGTCTACCAGGTGGGCAGCACGCTGTATTCCGTGAACAATACGACGGTCGACGGCCGCGCGGCGCTGGCCTGGCAGACGATCGACGAGATCACCAATGCGGTTCTCGAACAAGGTCTGCTGCACGACCCCAACTTTGACTACTTCAACGGTTCGATCGCCGCCAACCAGTTTGGCGACCTGGTAATCGGCTTCACACGGTCAGGCACCGGCGCGGGGGGCAACTTGAGCGCGTTCGCCGCCGTGGGCCACACCACCGCCGGAGCGACCACGTTTGCCGATCCATTGCTGCTCAAGGCCGGGCTGGTCGGCAACTACAACTACTTCAACGGCCGCTGGGGCGACTTTACGACCACGGTCGTTGACCCGTCCAATCCCTACTCGTTTTGGACATTTCAACAATATGCCGACGGCACGAACTCGTGGGCCACGCAGATCACGCAGATCCTGGTGCCCGAGCCGGAAGGCCTGATCCTGGCGACCGCCGCGCTCGCGGCGTTACTGGGCATGGCACACCGCCGTCGTCGCCGCGCCGCTCGGGCGATATAACTTCGCCATGGCGCGCGAAGAACACGACCGCGAAGATCTGCTGCGCGAGGCCACGGCACTGGTCGAGCGCGTGCAGTTGAGCGTCCCAAAATTCGACGAGGACGTCTTCGCTGGCTTCCGTCGCGACGGCAGCGCCAGCTTCTACTTTGGCCCGGACCGCGCGTTTCACTTCACGTCCGACGGCAAACTGCGGCGGGCCTTCGGGAATGGACTGCTTTACAAGGCCGAGCAAGGTCGGCTGGTCGCACTTAGGCGCAATCGCACCGCGAGCGAGGTCGAGCTGCACAGGCAAGCTTTGAGCGACGCAGAGTCTGCGGCCATCGTCGAAGATTTTCGGCATCGAGCGGCCGCGCTGACCGAATCGCTTGATCACGAGACCTGTCACGCGGTTGGCCAGGTGCCCGAGGGCTTTGACGTCGTCGGACGAGTGCGGGCGTGGCTTGTCGATCATGCCGCGCAGGTCACGATCGCCAATTCACCGCGCTCAGCTTAGCTCACCGGCAGTGGGAAGACCTCGGCTTGGCCTACCGGACTCTCCAGCGGCGTGCCAGGCGCGTTGTGGCCGCGACGCACGAAGGCCAGCGCCAGTGGCGCCGCCAGGCGCGGTGAGTACGCCGCCGAGGTCACCTCGCCCACCACGCCATCGGCGACCGAGAGTGGGCAGCCCGGCGGAGGGATGTCGGGGCCAACGAAGCGCACGCCCACCAGGGTGCGGTTGACGTGCCCCAGGGCATCGATCCGCGCGACGGTCTCCTGGCCCAGGTAGCAACCCTTCACAAAGCTGATCGCCAGCGGGTCGCGATTGATCTCCTGCGGCAGGTTCTTGTCGGAGATGTCCTGGCCGAACAGCGGAAAGCCCCACTCGATGCGTGCGGCGTCGAAGGCCTCGATCGGGCACGACGCCGCGCCGGCTCCGGCCAGCGCCGCTGCGACCGCCGGCAGGTTCGGGCTCTCGGTGCTGACCAGAAAGCCCACAGGACCGGTCAGGTCCACGCGTCGCAGCCAGACGACGGCTCCGCCCAGCTTCGCCGCTGCGTGGGCCAGCCGGGTTTGTGGGGCCTCGGCGCCGCTAAGGTTGGCCAGCACCGCTGCGCATTCCGGGCCGCCGACGTACAGCTCGCGCCACTCGTTCGAACGGTCTGCGATCACGACCCGCTCTGACACCAGATAGTGATCCAGGTGCTTGGCGATCGTCTCGGCAGCGCCAGCGACCGAGTCGAACACCAGCGAGTGCTCTCCGGCAAACACGAAGCCATGCGCCAGCGTCTTGCCCTGCACGCTCGTCAGGAAGGTCTCGCAGCCGGCGCCCGGCGCGAGCTTGCGAATCTCGTTGGTCGTCAAGTTGTGCAGAAAGCGGGCCCGATCGTCGCCGGTCAACTCGATTTGCGTTCGCACGCCCAGGTCGACCGTGGCGGCCTGGCGCGTGAGCGCCTCGTAGTCGGGCAGCCATGCGGGTGTGTGTTGGTCGCGGGCGGTCATGAGTGCGACCCGCGCCGCGAACGTGCCGGGCGGCTAGTGACTTCGCCCGGCGGATAGGCGGTCGAGTACTGGGCGTTGCTCAACACGATGCACGAGTCGTAGCGCGCGGCCAGCCGCGAGAGCTGGTCGGCCGCGACCGGCGACATGCCCAACTCCTCGACCAGTTCGTCGTCCAGGCGGCTCAACAGATAGACCTTGCCGCGATGAAGCGCGCGGACCAGTTCCATCGCGGGGAGCGAGTCGGCCGGGTGGCGCTTGGCAATGTCGGCCAGGGCCGCGTCCAGGTCGTCGGCGCCGACCAGCGTTTGCAGCGCCGGGCCGATGGCCGCGGCCAGCTCAGAGCAGATCGCCACGTCACCATCGTCGTTGACGCTACGCGCGGCACTCGAGAGGGCGTGGCCAAAGTTTTTCCAGGTCTGCTCGGCCGCACCGCCTTCGATCGTGGTCACGACCAGGTTGGCGCGCCCTGGAACCGTAAATCTCCAGGCCTCGCGGCAAAGTCGCCGGCCTTCGCGCTCGACCGCTTCGACCTCGCCGGCCAGCACGTGCAGCACCGCGTCGCCGGCGGCCGGCACGACCTGAATGGTAAACTGCACGCCCAACAGCCAACTCACCTCGCCGACTTCCTTTTGCAGCTGCTCGTGGTATTTGGTGTCCGCGGACTTGGGGGAACGGAAACGCTCGACGCTGTTGGCGTCGGAGAACCCGGGAAACACGCTCCCCTGCGGTCCATAGTATCCCGGCATCCCATCGAGCCGCAGGCAACCGATCGAGATCACCAGGTCGGCGTCGTGCAGCGTCCGATTGATATAGATCGGCTCACCGTCGGTGGCCGCCGCCAGATAGGACAGCGCGTTCCGCTCCACTGGATCGTGGGTCTCGACAGTGATCGCCGCGCGGCATTCGGCGTCAACCTCGGCCAGCAGATCGGGTGCCAACGAATCGGACTCGTCGCCCGGCGCGCGGACCACATGGATATCGACCGCCGCGACCCCCGAGTCGCGCAGCACGCGGATGGTGCGGGCCACGATCGTGGCGGCACGCGGCACGCCGTGCTCCACGGCCAGCGCGACCTTGTCGCCCGGCAGCGCCGCCTGCGACAGGGGAGGGAAGTCCAGCGGTTCGCTCAACCCGCGGTCGACGGCATCGTCGATTTGCGCGAGCGGCACTCCGCGCGGCGCAGCACAATGTGCCACCAACGATTCCTTGGTGAGTTCCAGTCGCAGGGCCGCACCGGCCCCATATCGCAATTCGGAAATCATCGGTACACTGACGTCGTGTTGTTCGGGGGGGGCTAACCACGGGCCCGTCGGCGGTTTGCACGCGGCGGTTTGCACGCGACCAGCTACCGCTCGACCGCAGGGTGTGGGGCGCGCTGGCCCAGAGGCCGCCCTGGGCATCATAGGAGTCTGCCGCGCAGGCGGTCAAGAAGTGGAACGTTTCGCAGTAACGTGAGCTTTACGAGACAGCCGGGTTTGCGAATAATCTCCCGCTGCCTCCCACCATACCTTCCGGCGTCGCCGGAGTCGCGCCACAACCTACCCGCAGTCGAGGATTGATTCCATGACACGCCACGTCGCTCGCGCACACTTTGGTTTCGGCTTTGCGTGGCTTATTTTGGGCATGGCGCTGGCCGCCGCCGCCGGTTGTGCTGACAGTGCGGCAAAGTCCGCGGCCGAAAAGTCCTCTGCGGAGAAAGAGGGGGTTGCCGTCGCCGGCGACGAGCCCGGCGCGAAGCAAACCACCACCGCGGCCAGCGAAGTCGATAAGGTCGATGCCGGCAAGCTGCTCATGGACCTGGTTGCCCGTTATCGCGACGCCAAGAGCTATGAGGACGCCGGCGAACTGCGGTTGGCCGTGGTCAGCCAGCGCGGCGAGAAGCAGGGTTCGCCGGCAATTCCGTTCTCCGCGGCATTTGAGCGGCCGAACAAAATCCGCGTGCACTCGCTGGAAGCCAGCCTGGTCGCCGATGGCAGCCAGGTGCGGGCCAGCGCCGACTCGCTTGAGGGCCAGGTCCTCGTGCTGCCCTGCCCCGAAAAGCTGACCGAGACCAGCCTGGCGTCCGACGCGTTGCTGGTGCAGGCCATGCACGGCCAGCTGGACGTGGCCATGCCGCAGTTGTCGCTGTTGCTCGATGAGGACCCGATCAAGAAGATCGCCGGCGACGGCCCCGCCGAGCGCTTGGCCGACGAGGAGTTTGACGGCGAGAAGTGCCGCCGGGTGTCCATTGCCGGGCCGAACGGCGCGAGTGTGTTTTGGATCTCGCCCAAGAGCGGCTTGCTGGTAAAGTTTGACTTCCCGGCCAATTCGTTCAAAGAGAAGTTCTCGCTCTCCGAGGCGAACGTTTGGGCCGAGTTCAAAGGCGCGCGGGTCGACGATTCGATCGCGGCCGAGGCCTTCAAGTTTGCCGTGCCCGCAGGAGCCAAGCTGCTCAACAAGTTTCTGCCGCCGCCGCCGGAGCCCCCCTCTCCGCTCTTGGGGAAGATTCCCGAGGACTTCACGTTCGTCGATTTTCGCGGCGGCACCGTCGACCGCAAATCGCTCGAAGGCAAGGTGGTCGTGCTGGATATGTGGGCCACCTGGTGCGGCTGGTGCTTTGAAGGCTTTCCGAACCTGCAGAAGGTCTACGACGAGTTTGCCAAAAACGACAAAGTCGTGATCCTGGCGGTGAACAAGGACGACCTGGCCATCAGTGACGAGAAGGTGAAGGAATCGTTCGAGAAGGCCAAGCTCACCATTCCCATCGCCCGCGATCAGCAGCAGATGTCCGACAAGGTCTTCAGCATTCCGGGTCTGCCCACGATGGTGATCCTGGGCGCTGACGGCAAGGTCGAGGACTTTCATGTCGGCTATGACGCCAAGCTGGCCGAGACGCTACCGGCCAAGCTCAATCGCCTGCTGGCCGGTGAGAGCCTGGCCATGGACGAGTTGGACAAGTACGAGGCAGCGCTGAAAGCCTATCAACAGCAAGAAAACGACGCGCGGGTGGCGGACGCGGGTCAGACCACGACGCAGTAATCGAAAAGCTGCCAGCCATCTTGAGGAGACCCATGACCGTATCTGCCGCCGACATGCTCGCCTGGTGCCAGGAGCTTTTGAACGTTGACGACCGCCGTCCCCAGCGGACGCTGGCCAAATACCTGGCGCTGATTCCCAAGACAGCCTCTCTGGCTGACCTGCCCAGCGGCACGCCCGTGCTCGTGCGCGGCGACGTCGATGCCAAACCGGGCGCCAGCGTGGGCGAGGGCGACGTGCGGCTGCGCAGCATGCGCGACACCCTGGACTTTGGCCGCAAGCAGGGTTGGAAGCAGGTGATCTTTGGACACATCGGCCGCAAGCCGGAAGAGACGCTGGCCAAGGTTGGCAAGCGGCTGGGCGAGATCCTGGGCTGCGACGTACCGCTGGTGAGCGATTGGCTCGACGAATCGACGATGACCATTTCCGACGCGCTCGAAAAGCAAATCGCCGCCAGCCCGCCGGGAACCGTGCTGCTGTTGGAGAACACGCGGCGCTACAACATCGAGCGGGTGCTGTGGAAAGCCAAGCCCGCGGACCTGCCGAAGCTGGCGGAGCCGCTGGCCAAGCTGGCCAACGAGTTTGCCCAGAAGGTCGCCACCGCCTATGTGCACGAGGCGCTTTCGGCCGGCAGCTTGGACGCTTCGAGCACGATCGTGCCGGCGGCGATGCGCCGCGTGGCATTGGGTCTGTACGAAGCCCGCGAGTTTGAAGGGCCGATGATGCGTTGCCTGGCAGCGCAACTGGTCGTGTTCTCCGGTCTCAAGACCGACAAGCTCGACGATCTGGAAGCGATGATCGGTCGCGGCACGGTCAAGATGGTGCTCGTGGCCGGTTCGCTGGCGATGGCGCTGAAGAAAGCCGCCGCCGAGCTGGACGGCCAGAGCTTCTCGCTGGGCGTGGCCGAAGACCCGGCCCGGGCGGATCAGCCCTACTACATCGCGCCAGCGCGGATCGAGCAGGCCCGGCGGATGATCGCCGAAGGTCGGGCCAAGGGGATCGAGTTCGTGTTGCCGGTCGACTTTGTCCTGCAAGATGGCCGTGCCAGTGCCGTGATCGGCCCGGGCGATCAGCAGTTTGACGTCGGCCCCGAGACCAGCGCGCTTTATGAGCGCAAGGTCGGCGAGTTTATCGATAGTCACCAGGGCAAGCCGGCAGCCGCGTTTCACAACGGGGTGTTCGGCATGTTCGAAGACCCCCGATTTGCCGAGGGAACCAAGCGGTTCATCGGCCAGCTCAAGCGGTTGACCGCCGCGGGGGTCGAGGTCTACGTCGGCGGCGGCGAAGGCGGAGCAGCGCTCGAGAAATACGGCCTGCCCAGCGATGTCACGCACACGTTCACCGCCGGCGGCACGGTGCTCAACGCCCTCGGCAGCGAGCCGGTGCCCTACCTGGTGGCCTTGTCGATGGCGGCTAGCCGCAAATAGGTCGGTCACTGGCCTCGCCGGGCCCGGTCCCCACGTCTTTTGAGCGCCGCAGATACGGCCAGTTGGCCCACCTGCGCCCGGCTGGCGCGATTATTCCGCACGTCTCAAATCTTCCGTGGACGATCAATTGCTCCGCGCGCGCTTGGCGCAACCGCGACCGTCTGAAAGCCGGACGTGAGCAAAACCGTCAGATTTGATTCGTTGGACGCTCCTTGCCCGAGAAGACTGGGGAAAATGCGTGGTCCGATGAAGGTGGTCCGATTGGGTCGTCGATAAGCAACAGCGAGGCTTTCCCCATTGGGGAATGTCTTACAGCGTCTGCTCGATGCCGGCCTGAAATTGCGCCACCGTGCGCCAGAGGCCCAGGTATCTGATGTGGACCAAGAGTTAATTGTCGTACCCCTTGTTTTCTGTTTAGGAGTTTCGTTCCATGAAATCCCGCATTGTGCTGTCGGCCCTGCTCGTGGCCGGCCTGTTCGTTGTGGCCAGCGCCTCGGATGCGCAAGCGCGCATGTTTGGTGGTGGTTGTTGCGAGCCCTCGTGTTGTGCTCCGGAACCGTCGTGCTGTGCCGCTCCGGCCTGTGAGCCGAGCTGCTGCGCCGCTCCGACCTGCTGCGCCAAGAAGTGCCATCGTCACCGTCACTGCTGCCGCAAGAACCGCTGCTGCAAGCCGGCTTGCTGCGAAGCGACTTGTGCCGCCGCGCCCTCGTGCGCTGCCCCGGCCGCTCCCTCGTGTGCCGCTCCCGCCGAGCCCAGCTGCTGTGCCGCTGCTGAGCCGAGCTGCTGCGCTGCCCCGAGCTGCTGCCCCAAGAAGTGCTGCCATCGTCACCGTCACTGCTGCCGTAAGCACCGTTGCTGCAAGCCGGCCTGTGAAGTGAGCTGCTGCGCTCCGGAACCGAGCTGCGGCTGCGGCGGCTAGTGCCTGCTGCGGAGCATCCGCGAGTCTTTCGAGCGGTCTCCTTGACAGTTAAACAACACGGCCCCCTGTCGCAAGGCAGGGGGCCGTTTGTTTTTTGCGCTGGCAAAAACTGCGGGAAATTGGGCCTTGGCTTGACTTTGCGGCCTAGCCGACTAGCCTGAAAAGAGATTGGCGGGGCCATTTTGCCCGCTTTCTCCAGCTCATCTACCCCGAGAAGGGACCCATCCCGTGCTCGCGCTTCGCCGTTGCTACGTACTGGCTCTGTTTGGGTTCACGATGTTCGCGGCCAGCCAGGTCGCGACTTGGGCGATCGCGGCCGATCCCTTTTCGGCCGAGCAATTCAAAGCGCAATTGGCCGCGGGCGAGTTTGCACCAGCCAGTGCGATGGCCCGCCAGGTCCAAAATCCGCGCGAGCGCGACGCGCTGTTGGTCGAGCTCGCACAAGCGCAAGCGGCCGCGGGCGGTCCGGCTCTGGCCGTGACGACGTTGGCCAGCGTTGAAAGCGACGTCACGCGCAACGACGCGGTCAAGCGCGTGCGACAGGCGGCTCCGGCTCGCGGCGGCGCCGTGGCCGACTTTAATACGCTCATCGATCTGATCACGACCACGGTCAAGCCCGACACGTGGGATGAAGTGGGTGGTCCGGGCACGGTCGCGCCGTTTCGCAACGGCGTCTACGTCGACCCGCAGGGTGTCCTGCAACGCGTGATTCAACCGGCCAAGACTCAGGGTCTGGCCGTGGCGCGTCTAGACGCGCTCAAGGCGACGGACAACCAGGACACGCGTCGCGACTCGGCGCTGCGCAAGGTCTCGCTGCCGCGACTGGAAAAACACTTGCAGCTGATGGCCGCCGCCGGACGCCGGCCGAGTGAAGACATGCTGCACATGGCCGGCCTGGAAAAAATTCAATACGTGATGGTCTATCCGGAAACGGGCGACCTGGTCATTGCCGGTCCGGCCAGCGACTGGCACCGCGACGCCGAAGGGCGGCCGGTGAGCAACGCCAGCGGGCGGCCGGTCCTGCAACTCGACGACATGATCGTGCTGTTGCGATTCATGAAGGCCAATCCGACCGGCACGTTTGGCTGCTCGATCACGCCGACCCAGCAGGGCCTGCAAAAGACCAAGGCCTTTGCCGAGCAGTCGAGCGCCGCGCCGCTCAAGCCGGGCCAGCGGCCGGCCTGGCTCAGCAAGCTCCGCAGTCAAATGGGCCGCCAGACCATCACGGTGCAGGGGGTCGATCCGCGGACCCGGCTGGCCCGGTTGCTGGTCGAGGCCGACTATCGCATGAAGCTCGTGGGAATGGGCCTGGAAGACGGCACGGCCGACGTGCCGAGCTACTTGAAGCTGGTCAGCGCCGAGAAGGGCGCCAACCCGCCGCCGATGGACGTGTTGCGCTGGTGGTTCACGCTCAAGTACGACGCGGTGCAGGCCACGGCCGACCGCGACGCGTTCGAGATTCGTGGCCCCGGCGTGCAGGTCTTGAGTGAGAACGAGATGCTGACCGCCCTGGGCGAGCGGGTGCACACCGGGCAGTCCGAGCCGCTGAACTCTGAATTTGCCCAACGGTTCACCAAGCACTTCGGCTCCTTGACCGAAAAGTATCCGGTCTATGCCGACCTGCAGAACGTGTTCGACATGGGCCTGGTGGCGGCGATGATCCAGTCGCAGAACCTGGCCGATCGCGTCAACTGGCACATGACCTGCTTCCTCGATCCGGAACAGTATCAGGTCGCGCTGGGCCCCGCGCCGCAGCAGGTTGAGACCGTGATCAATCACAAGGTCATCAACCAGAAGTTCATCGTGGTGGGCGTCAGCGGCGGCGTGCACGTGCAGCCGGCCAACTTCGTCAGCAACGATGCGATCAAGACCGACGAGTACGGCAAGCTGAAGGCCAACCTCGTGGGCGCCAAGCCCGGCGACCTGGCACTGGATGCCTGGTGGTGGGACTGATTCTCGGCCCGAAGCGACCGATCAGCCGGCAGTGACCGATCAGCCGGCAGTGACCGTTATTCTTTCACCGTGGCCGCCTGCTTGGATTTTTCCAGCGCCGCGCGCACTCGGGCGAGTTGTTCTTTGCGAGTGTCTTGCGGCGCGTCGGGATCAAAGTCGATCGGTTCGCCCAGCAATCGATCGAGCTGGACGGCAGCCGCGCGGCGCGTGCTCGGCTCGTCGCGATCCAAGAGCGTGAGCCAGATCCGATCGTCGCCGGCCAACCAGGTCGCCACGCGCTCGACCTTGTCCTCGTAGTCGACGCTCAGCCCGTCAACGATCGAGCGAATCCGCCGCAGCTGCTCGGCGTCGAGCTGCCGGCGGTCGAGACTCTGCAAATAGGGGACCACGATCTGGCCCGAGCGATTTAGCTCGCGCTCGGCATTCTCGCGCTCGGCAAACTTTCCGCTGGCCAGTTCCGCGACCCAGCGGGCCCATTGCTGGCGGTCGGTCTGCGGCCGCACCGGCGCTGCGGCCAGGCGCACTAGGGCGGACTCCACGTCGTCGCCTGTGGCGGCCAACTGCCAGGAGGGATGCAATAGCTCCAGGATCGGCACCAGGTGCTCGCGGACCAAGGCCGGCTCGGCGATGAACAATTGCCAGAACCCATCTGCCTGCCAGGTCCGTTTTTCGCCGCCGTCCTCGAGCGATAGCTTCAGCGGCTGGTCCGGGCGCTGGTCAAATTCGAGCAGGTACTTTTGCCCCGGTCGGGCGCGCCGCACGCTGAGCTGATTGCCGCTGACCAGCGCGACGTGGATCTGTTCGGCCGGCGAATTGGCGTCGTATTGCATCCCGCAGACGCCGCTGTTGATCTCCAGCGTGAGCACCTCTTGCGGACCGGCGCGTCGGCCCGACGACTGGACGAACATCTTAGGCACCGAGAGACTGCTGGTGCCCACGATCCGTCCGGAAACCATGTGAAAGTGGATCCAGTGCATGCGGCCGGCGATGGCGGCACTGACGTTGACCCGGGGCAGGTCGGCGGCCACGGCGAGCGCGGCGCCGACCGCGATCGACGCGAAGAGCGTCAAGCCTGTGCCGATGCGTGCCGTGGTCATCGCAGCACCTGGGTGTCGAGTGCCTTGCCGAGCGTCCGCCGGCGCGTTCGGGGCATTGCGGTCGGAATCAATGCAATCGGAACAATGCAGAGTCTTAAGGTTCTCGGTCGGTCGAGCTTTCGGCGCCGACGGCGCAGGCCTCGTTGAGTTCCTCGGCCAGCGCTGGCAGGCGATTTCGCCGGTAGCGCCGCACAAGAAAGAAGCATACCACGCCCAGGCCGATCGTCACCGCCGCAACGGTCAGCCCGATCTCGGAATCGCGAATCCAGCCGGTGACCCGCTCTCCATAAGCGTAGCTGAGGCCAAAGAACAGACCCACCACCGCCGTAGCGCAAAAGGCGTCGATGAGCATGAAGCGACGGAACGACATTCGCAAGATGCCGGCGGTCAAATAGACCGGCGCCCGGATGCCCACCATGAACCGCGCCAGGAAGAAAACCTTCAGGCCATGACGGCGGATCATCTCCTCGATCTTGGCTTCGTATTCCGCGTGAACCAGGTGCGCGAACCGCGGATGGCGGACCACCAGCGAATGGCCAAAATGATAGCCGATCGCATAGAGCACGGCGTCACCCAGCAGCGCGCCGACGATGCACGACAAGAACGCCCACCAGGGATTCAGCGTGCCGACGCTGCTGGCGATGCCGGCGGCGATGATCGGCACCTCTTCCGGCAAAGGCAAGCCCGTGCCTGTCAGGATCAGCACCAGGATGATCCCAAAGTACGAGATGTGATCGAACTGAAAGTCCGGGAGGAACAAGACGATGCGCCTATCGTGAGAAAGCCGGGGACCGCGGGATTATTTTAGCGGTCGATCCGCGATCGAGAGTATGTCAAAACGGGAAACCTACGCGTTTTCCGGATTTTTGCAAGCGTCGTCGTGGGCGTGGACGCCAATTGCCCGACGAACGACCGTCAATCGCTGAGCTCCGTCCAATCTCCCTCGGCCAGATTGAACAGATGCCGCTGGACGCTGCCAGCGCGTGGACCGGGGCAATGCATCACGGCGGCCACCTCCGCGTGCGCATCGCAATATCGTTGAGCCGCTTCGGGACCGAGCACATAGAACGCGGTCGACAGGGCATCGGCCTCGGCCGCGCTGGAGGCGAGCACGCTGGTCGACAGCACGCCATCGGCCGGCCAGCCTGAGCGCGGGTCGAGGATGTGCCCGTAACGCGCGCCCTCGTGCAGGAAAAACTGCGTGCCCGACCCCGACGTCGCCAGAGCCCTGTTCACCAATCGCAATTGCCCCGCACGACGTTGCGGGCGGTGCGGATCGCGCACGCCCACCAGCCAACCCTGTTCGGCCGGCAGGGCGCCATGCGCCCCCCGCGCCAGCACGCTGGAGTTGCCGCCGTGCAGCACGAAGTCATGGATGCCGGCCGCTTCCAACAATTCGGCGGCCCGGTCCAGCGCGTAGCCTTTGCCGATGCTCCCCAGGTTGAGTTCCACGCCCGCTCCTGTGAACTGCACGCTTTGCGTTTCGGGGTTGAGCTGGAGGTACCCACTGCCGACGCAGGCACGGGCCTCGGCCAACGCGTCGTCGGCAGGAATGGCTCCCGCGCGGCGCATAAAGCCCCATGCGCGCGACAGAGGCCCGGCCGTGATGTCGTACGCTCCGCCCGTCTGCTGGTGTATTTCGACGGCCAGCCGCAGCAGGTCAAACAGGCGCGGCTCGACAATCAAGGGGCGCTCGGCGGCAAACCGATTGAGCAGGCTGATCTCACTGTTTTCGCGATAGACGGAGAGTTGGTCTTCCAACTGATCGACCAGGTCGAGGGCCGCGACGGCCGCCTCGCCCGCCTGCGGATACTGGCCGGCGTTGAACAAGAATTCAAATTCGCAGGCCATCGCCCGCCGGGCCACGCGCAGCAGGTAGTTTTCGGCGGTCGGCTCCGGCAGGGCGCTGCCCACGCGGTCGGCCAGGCCGGCCAGCACATCGGCGGCGCTTTTGCCTTGCAGGAAGTCGCGGCGCGTGGAGCGGGGCGAAGTGCTCATAGCGAAATTATACCTCGCCTGTGCGCGTCGGGGGCATAGACAGGATTGGACTCGCCCTTTCTGGCGACCGTGACTCCCCGCGGCGACTCCGGTTGTCACGCTCCGCCGCCCTGGGGATAATTGTCGAATGCAATCACGCCGGCACATCTGGACAGTTCTTTCGCTCGGTCTGTTGACCCTGGTCGCGACATTCGTCGCCGCCGCACCGCCGGTCAAACGCGCGCGCCCGCCCAAGTTTCCCAAGAGCGTCACCGATGTGTTCTTTCCCGACGCGCGCGAGAAACTGGTCGGCGACAAACCCCAGCGGGTCGCGCCGGCGGTGGAGGCGCCCGTGCCGGCCATTGAGAACGCTCCGACCGATGCACCCAGCGGTGGCAACGGCGCCTGGTCGAAATTGATCTCTGCCGAAGCGATCGAAGATGAGATCAAGGCGCAAGAGCGGCTGTTGGGCGCCGCGGTCGCCAGCGCCGCCGGATTCAAGGGAGGAGGCTACCAGCAGGCCCGCGCGGCTCTGAGCGTGCTGGCCGTGCTGTTTGCAATCGATGCCGAGTATGGGCAGCCGATGCGCTGGCAGCGCGAAGCAGCGGTCGCGCGCGACCAGTTTGCCCGCGCCGGGTTCAACTGCAAAGTCGGCACCGACGCGTCGTTCAAAGAAGCTCAGGCTCGACACGAAGAGCTGGCCACGCTGGTACGCGGCGGTAGCTTGGATGCGCGCGGCAAACCGGCTGAAAGCGGCTGGAGCCAGGTCGCGGATCGAGCGCCCTTGATGAAACGCCTGGAGCAGGCCTACGAGCAAGGGCTGGCGCCCTGGACCGCCAGTTCCGGCGAGTTCAATCGCCGGCTGGACCGGGTCGCACACGAGGCGCAATTGGTCGCCGCGCTGGCGGCCGTCATTCAGCGCGACGGTTACGAGTTTGCCGACGACGAATCGTATCGCGAGCCGGCCGAGGCGATGCGAACCGGCGCGATCGCCGTGCGCGAAGCCACGGCGAACAAGAATTTTGACCAGGCGCGGCAGGCGGTCAGCCAGATCGGCAAGTCCTGCACGACCTGCCACGAGGGTTATCGCAACTAACCGGACGCGTCGGTTAGTTGGCCACGCGCTTGCGACGGCGCGACGCGCCGTTGGCTTCAAACAGTTTGAGCTTGCGGAGGTCGATCAATTCGGCCATGCCGGCGTCGGCCAGTTCTCGGCCCGAGACATAGCGGCCGGGGGTGATCCACTTCTCCATCTCCGACTGCGGCATGCCGAACAGCTCGGAGAGCAATTCGTCCATCTCTTTTTCCAGGTGGGCGAAGTGCCGGGCCCATTCGGCCGCCTCGGCCAGCCCGACGTGCTCTTCGCTCTGCCATTTCATCGGATGAAACAGCAGCACGCTGTAAGGCGTGACCAACCGCCGCGTGCAGGCCGCATAGGGCCACAGCGCGGCCGAGGAACATTCGCCGGTGACGATGCCCGTGACGCGCAGGCCCCGCAGCAGGATCAGGGTCATCAGCGACATGGCGCAATAGGGGCTGCCGCCGGGCGAATCGATGTACATCGTGCATTCGCCGCCTGGTTCCACCGAGAGCAGCTTGTCCGTCAACTCGGACTCGTTGTCGGTGAGATCGCCGACCAGTGAGACTTCCAATGGCTCCGTCGCTTCGTGAGGTTGCATCGCAGTTGCGTTCCTAGTGACCCACGGTGCGGGGACTTGAGGGCGACCCCGTTTGGAATTGAATTTCCGCTTAGATTTGAGCGCCCATCGGAGGCAGCCTCCTGGAGTACCGTCGCCTGATGATTTCAGGCCACAGACGACCCACGAAGCAAGCGTCACTTTCGCCGGGCTGCGGTCGATCGTCCCGGCCTCGGCGAGCTAACAGTTAGCTTTGACCGGATGGGCCCAACAATCAAGGTCCTGCGGCAAGGATACTGCAAGAATCCGCCCCTGTCGAACGCGCGGCAGGGGCACGTTGCGCCGGGTAGTCCGGTTATATCTGCTCTGGTGGCCCCTGGCCGCTTGCCTGCTCGATAGCTGGTGCCGGCAACTTCCCATCCCCCCCGGTGCAGCTATAATGAAGCGGATCTGGCAAGTCCACGGCCCGCTGCCACGGCGCCCTTGGGATCCCTCGATCCTGCGATGGGGCAGTGCGCGCTGGTGCATTTCTTTCGGTAACGAGATGGGCATCAAGTTTTTGTGTCCCAATGGGCACAAACTCAACGTCAAGAGCTTCTTGAGCGGCAAGCGCGCCATCTGCCCGAAGTGCGGCGCGCGGGTCGTCGTGCCCAGCGTCGATGCGATCGACGATGCCGCGGACAATAGCGTCTCGGACACTAGCAGCTCGCCCGGCGACTCCGCTGGTGAATCGATGGAGTTGCCATCGACCACGATGGTCCAATCGTCTGCGGCGGTCGCGTCGCCGTCGGCCACGCGACAATCAGCAACCGCCGGAGCCCAGCACGACGTGCTGGCTGAGGATCCGGCCGCGGTGTGGTATGTGAGGCCGGCGACGGGCGGACAATTTGGCCCGGCAACCAGCGAAATCATGCGCGGTTGGCTGACCGAGGGTCGCGTCGGCGGCAACGCGCTGGTGTGGCGCACCGGCTGGGCCGATTGGCGCGGCGCCAGCGAGATCTTTCCCGAGTTGGCTGGCGCCAAAGAGGTGTCGGGCGGCGTCATGGGCGGAGCCGCGGCAGCGGGCGGCGCAACGGCGGCCGGCGGTAGCTTGCCCTTGGGTCATGTGGTACAAAGCGGCTTCAGCGCTCCCGCCGCGGTCAACCCGGCCGGGTCGGGCGCCGTGCCCACCCTCACCCAGACCGTGCGGCGGCGGCGGAAACAGCGCGACACACGAATGTTTATGAGCGCCGCGCTGGGTGTGATCGTGGTGATCCTGGCGATCATTTTAGTGATCGTGTTTCGCAGCCAGGTTTCTCCCGAGATCACGCCCGACAAAGCGCCGGCTGCCCAGTCCCCGGCCAGCTAGAGCCCCGACCAGCTAGTGCCTCAAGAAGCTACCGCCGAGAACAGCTAAGTCGCCTTCATGCCATTGCAGCGCGGGGCCCGACCAGGCTGCCCAGACCATCAACCAACCTCCGAGGTTTCTCATGCACTCGATCCTGCGGTTCTCCGCCTTCTGCTGCCTGCTTGCCGGCGGCTTCGACGCTCGCTCGGCCGTGGCCGACGACAAGCCCGAAGAGAAGAGAGCGATTGAATTTGCCGACGGTCATTTGCAAGTCAAAGCGCCGCCGGGCTGGGTCCGCAAGCAACCTTTGACCTCGATCGTGGAACACGAGTTTGCCCTGCCGGCCGTGAAGCCGGATGCGAACGACGGCCGCATGACCCTGATGGCCGCGGGCGGCGGTGTCGAGGCCAACATTGACCGCTGGTACGGCCAGTTCACGCAGCCCGACGGCGGCAGCACCCGCGATCGCGCCAAGGTCAAGCAGATCAAGGTCGGCGGCGCCGACGTGCACCTGGTGGACATCTCGGGCACGTTCAAAGATCAGCGCGGTCCCGCCGCGCCGGCGGTCGAGCGGCCCAAGTATCGCATGCTGGGCGCCATCATCCCCACCAAGGGCGCGGGCACCTATTTCATCAAGGTCTATGGGCCCGAGCGGACCATGGCCGACAATGAGAAGGCTTTTCTGGCAATGATCGAGAGTCTCCAGCAGAAGTAGCCGCTGTGTCAGCCGATTTGCGGCGCAGTCAGCGTTGCACGTCGGACACTCGGCCGGCACGCGTCAGGGAATCGACCGCATGAAGACTTCGCAGTTTCTCGAGCATCACGGCATCGGCGCCAATCCGTTTGCCGAAGAGGACGCCCAGACCGACCCGGTCTTTAAAGACTTCTGCATCTCCAGCACGCATCACCCGACCTGGGACAAGATTTACGGCAACCCGTCAGAGCCGGCCACGTCGATCGTGTTTGGCGAAAAGGGGGCCGGCAAGACGGCGCTCAGGTTGCAAATCGCGCGGCACCTGGATCAATACAACCAGGAACATCCGACCGAGCGGGTGTATGTCATTGAGTACGATGACTTCAATCCTTTTCTCGATCGCTTTCGCGATCGCTTCGGCGCGCGGCATCGCAGCGCCGATCGCGTGCTGGCCGACTGGAAGCTGTGGGACCACATGGACGCCATTTTATCGCTGGGCGTCACCGGGTTGGTTGACCAGTTGCTGGAGACCAGGCCCTCGACGGCCACGCTCAGCAACGAGCTGAGCCCGGCCGATGCCGCCAAGCTGGGCCATCACCAGGCGCGCGACCTGCTGCTGCTGGCGGCCTGCTACGATCAATCGAGTGCCGAGACCGGCAAGGGTCGCTGGCGGCGGCTGCGGCGGCTGTTGAAGTTTCACGTCTGGATCTCGCAGTGGGCATTGGCCCTGGGCATCGTCGCCACGCTCGCCATCGCGGCGCTGGTCGGCGGCTTGCAGGCCTGGCACTGGCTGGAGTCGCCCTGGGTCTATCTGGCCGTGGGCGCGGCCTGGCTGCCGTGGCTGGGGCGATTCTTGAGCCGGGCCTGGCTGTCGGCGGCGATCGCTCGCAACATTCGAGTTGGCAAGCGCTCGGCCAATCAACTGCGGCAATTGCTGTCAAAACTTCGCGCGGCCGACCTGGCCGGGCAACCGTTGCCCAACAAGCAGCGCACCGACGACCGCTATGAACTCTTGGCCAAGTTTCAGAATATCCTCGAAACACTGGGCTTCCGCGGCATCGTCGTGCTGGTGGACCGCGTGGATGAACCACATCTGATCAACGGCGCCGTCGAGCAAATGCGGGCCCTGTTGTGGCCGATGCTGGATAATAAGTTCTTGAAGCACCCGGGCATCGGCTTCAAGCTGCTGTTGCCCATCGAGCTTTCGCAGTACATCGAGCGCGAAGATCGCGACTTTTATCAGCGCGCCAGGCTTGATAAGCAGAACATGATTCCCTCGCTGGAGTGGACGGGCGAGGCGCTGTTCGACGTGGCTTCGGCGCGGCTCAAGGCCTGCTCGCTGCCCGGCCGCTCGCCGTCGCTACGCGAGTTGTTCGACCCGTCGATCAACGACCAGCGGTTGATGGCCGCCTTTCGATCGCTGCGCGTGCCGCGGCACCTGTTCAAGTTTATGTACCGGTTGTTCGTGGCCCACTGCAACGCCTACACCGACGAAGCGCCGAGCTGGAAGATCTCGAGCGATGCCTTCGAAAGCGTGCTGGCACTCTACTCTCGCGACCAGGATGCGTTCGACCGCGGGCTGCGCGCCGGGTAGCTGCCGGTCGCTGTGCGTCGGAAAATCCCGGTCGGGTGCGCGCGACGCCGTTTCATCTTGACCCCTGGTCATCTTCCTGCGAGACTCCGCCGCCCAAGGTACGCGCCTCACCAGCTAGCACGCCGGGAGCGCGGGCGACGGACGCATTGATTTTCGCTCGAGGCAAGGAGGCTGACATGCGGATTGGAAAATACGGGCCCATGGGATCACACGGATTGAGCGCCGCCGTTGCGGTATTGCTCTTCATTTCGGGGTGCGGGCAAACGAGCACGGAGCCGGGCGGCGCTGCGACCGAGATTTCGTCCAGCGAGGCCTCGTCGCCGGAAGTCGCCACCAAGACCTTCCTGGAGGCGGTCCGCACGGGCAACGACGGCAAAGCCGCCAGCATGCTCACGCCTCTGGCACGACAGAAAACGTCTGAAAAGGAGATGGTCGTCGCGCCCCCCGGCAGCGACACCGCCTCGTACTCCATCGCCGACGTGGAACTGGTCGAATCCGGCGCCCACGTCGCCAGCGACTGGACCGACGTGGACGAACATGGCCGGATGCACACCGATCGCATCGTGTGGATCCTCCGCAAGGTGCCCGAGGGTTGGCGGATCGCCGGCATGGCCACCAAGGTGTTCGATGATCGCGCGCCGGTCGTGTTGAATTTCGAGGATCCAGAAGACATGATGCGGCAGCAGATGGCCGCGGAAGAAGAAATTGCTCGCCGCGACACTGCCAAGACCGCCAAAGGGGGTAGTGCTGCTGCACCCGCGGAAAAAAAATCAGTACGCTAAAGCTCGCGTTTGCTAGCTTGCTGATAAAGTTGCAAGAGAATTTGCGCGCGACTGTAGGTAATCTGCGCAATTCATTCACAATAGCGCACAATGCACAGGCTGTAGCCTCGTGACGTAACCTTGGCGCTCCGCACGCTTTAAGCGTCTATTATTCAAAGGGCCCTGAATCGCACGATTCAGGGCCCTTTCTTTTTACCCTGTGGTGGGTTGAATGATGCCCGTGACTGACCTATGGTTTCGGCAGCGTTACGGAGGCGAAGAGCCCCCAAAGCACCGCACCATCCCAGCGCGCACATATTATCCTGTTGCCGCTTGACAACCGTACCTACCATGATAACTTAGCAGCCTAGACTGTGCATTCCGAATAACTTTTGCAATCCGCAAAGGCTTACAAACAGGGCAGTCTCTGCGGAATGCAGGGCTGTTTGGGATGCAGGGTCTAACGTGTTTAGGTTCGCCTTGCTGACGGCCGTCTCAGCGTGGCTCTCGAACGTAGGACGGCAGTTGTTTATTTACGGACCTTACGTTCCGGTACCTTGAAGGAGGATTCTTAAATGAATCGCACGTTAGTTTTGGGCATCGCGATTTTCTTCGCGGTTGTCGGTCTGGCCCTGTTGGGCGGCGAAAAGACGGCTGTCGCCGGTCACCACGGTTGTGATGGTGGTGCTTGCAGCGGTAGCGATTGTGGCGGTGGTTGCCACGGTGGCTTGTTCAAGCGTCATCGCTGCCACGGTCGTTGCAATGGTTGCAAGGGTGACAGCTGCAGCGGCGAAGCCGTTGCCGATTGCTCGGGCGGTTGCCATGGTCGCAAGCATCGTTGCCACGGTCGTAAGCACCGTTGCCACGGTCGCTGCAGCGGCAGCGCCTGCAATGGCGGTGGTTGCAGCGGTGGTGGTTGCTCGGGTTCGGCTCCGGCTGAGGCGGCTCCGGCTGCTCCGGCTCCGGCTGCCCCCGCGGCTCCGGCTGCTCCCGCAGCCCCGGCCCCCAGCGCCTGATCCAATACGATAGAGCCGCGTCCCTTCGCCCTGACGCCTTACGGTGTCAGGGCGGGCGGATCGCTCCCTGGTGACTTGCCGAGCCTGACCTGATCGCTCAGGCCAGCTTGGCGGTCGCCGGAATCGGCTTTTCAAAGCCGGACCTCTAACTTGAGGTCCGGCTTTTTTTGTTGCATGATGACGATCTTTCGCACCGCCTAATCGCCTCCGTTTGAGCCTCTCGATGACCTCGCCCAGCGAACCGTCGCCACCGATTGCCTGGAGCTCCGAAGCGCGAAGTCTCGCGTCGCTTTTGATCTTCATCCACCTGTTCGCCCTGTTGGTCGCGGTGACCACGTACACGCGCCCCAGCGAATTGCAGCTGCGGCTGCACGACCTCTTCAGCCCGTACCTCCGCACGCTGCACCTGACCGCCTATCCGGTCAACTATCCTTTTGCCCGCTACCACCTGACCCACGCGCTGCCGACCGACGTCGACTACAGCGTGCAGGTCGAACTGACCGGCGCCGACAAGCAAGTAGAAACTGTGACCGTGCCGGCCGCTGGTCTGCAGCCGCTGGTGCGACAACGGCGTTATCAGGCGCTGGCCAATGCCACGGGCACGCTGTCCGACGAAGAGGCCAACGAGGACTTCAGCGGCCTGCTGCCGCGGGCAATTGCCGGCGCGATTCTAAAATCGCGCGGGGCCACTCAGGGCCTGGTCCGCTGCCGAGCGCACTACCTGCCCGAGCTCGAGGCGATGGCCGAGGTCGACGCCGGCCGCCGCGAGCCGCTGGAGAACTTTAGCAACACCTACGAAGCGCAGGTCTTCATCTCGGGCAACACGATCGAGCTGCTGAAAAAATCGCGCACGCTCGACGTGGCTCCGGTCGAAAGCTCGCGAAATCGAGCAACGACGCCTCAGCCCGCGCCGGGGGCCCGACCATGATCGCCCGCGTCACAGAGTACTTCAGCCGCCTGGCCGCTGGGTTTGGCCAGGGTTGGACCCGTTTCTGGTTCACCCCCAGCGACGCGGCCACGGTCTCGGCGATCCGCCTGGGTGTGGGGCTGATCGTGGTCTACCTGCACGCCACGCTGTCGCTCGATCTGGTGGCGCTGTTCGGTCCTGATGGGTTGTTGCCCGTCGCCGACATCGAGCCCCTGGAAGGGGGCGCGTTCTCATACCTCAACTACCTGCGCACGCCGGGCGAACTTTGGGCGGTCCACCTGGCAGGACTGGCCGTGCTGGTGTTGTTTACCGCCGGGTTATGGACCCGGATCACCTCGGTATTGGCGCTGGTCGTCTTCCTGTCGGACGTGCATCGCGCGCCGATGATCACCGGTCCGACGGAACCCGTCGTGGCGTTCCTGTTGCTATACCTCTGCGTGGCGCCGTGCGGCCGGCGCTACTCGCTGGATCGGCTGTTGGCGCGCCGCGCAAATGCGACGCAGGCCGACGCCTGGTCCGCCCAGCCGTTGACCACGGCCACGATCGCCGCGCGGTTGATCCAGGTGCACCTCGCCCTGCTGGTCGGGCTGATGGCATTCTCGCAATTGGCCGGCGACGTCTGGTGGACCGGCATGGGCATGTGGTGGCTGATCACGCGACAGGAATCTCGGCTGGTAGACTTTTCCTGGCTCTATCAGTATCCGCTGCTCCTCGCAGCCTGGACGCACATGATCGTGCTGTTCGAGCTGGCGTTTGCAACACTCATCTGGGTGCCGCTGGCGCGCCCGCTGCTGTTGGCGCTGGGCATGGTGGTCTGGGGGTCGCTGGCGCTGGTGACGGGCGATTTGCCGTTTGCGGCCGCGCTCGTGGTGGCGAGCCTGGCCTTTGTTTCGCCCGCTACCTTTCTGGCCTGCTGCCGCGGCCGCGTTTGAAATCGCGGCAGTCTCAATGTGTCAAGTCGCCAGATCGTCGGTGGCCGGTTGAAACCCGATTGCGCACGGGCCACAATAGGGCTCGCTTCGCCCCCGCTTCGCCGCCCGCCCTGGAGACCTTGCCAATGTCCTTCGCGATTCCCCGCCGCCGCTTCTTGCAGAATTGCGCACTGATTGCTGGCGGCGCCGCGACGGGCGGTTCGTTGCCCCTGGCGCGGGCCATCGAGCCGATCGCGCGGACCGGCAAGAGCATGTTCAAGTTCAGCATGGCGGCCTACAGCTACCGAGACCTGCTCGACGCCAAGCCGCCGAAGCCTCGCTTGACGCTCGACGACTTCATCCTCGACTGCGCCAAGCTCGACCTGGAAGGGACCGAGCTGACCTCGTATTACTTTCCCAAGGAGATCACGCCCGAGTATCTGCGGCACGTGAAGCAGCTGTGCTTCCGCCTCGGACTGGACGTCTCGGGCACGGCGGTGGGCAACGACTTCTGCCATCCGGCCGGCGCCGAGCGCGACCGCGAGATCGCTCATGTGAAGAAGTGGGTCGACTATGCTGAGATCCTGGGCGCGCCGGTCATCCGCATCTTCTCTGGCCATCCGCACGGCACCAGCGAGGCCGAGGCGCACAAACTGGCCGTCGCCGCGATCGAGGAGTGTTGTCAATATGCCGGCGAGCACGGCGTGTATCTGGCGCTGGAGAACCACGGCGGACTGACGGCCACCCCGGCCGGGCTATTGGCGCTGGTGCGCGACGTAAAAAGTCCCTGGTTCGGCGTGAACCTGGACACGGGCAACTTCAATGGTGCGGACGTCTATGCCGAGATCGCGCAGCTGGCCCCCTATGCGATCAACGTGCAGATCAAGGTCTCGGTGACGCCGGCCGGCGGCAAGCGCCAGCACGCCGACTTCAGCCGTTTGGCGCAGATCGTCTCCGAGGCGGGCTACCGGGGATACATCGTCCTGGAATACGAAGAGGCCGAAGACCCGCTGGTCGCCTGTCCGAAGTACCTGGACGAGATGCGCCGCGCGTTTACGGCCTAGAGATTTCGCCAGTCGATGGCCGCGGCGCGGGGTCGACCGCGGCGCGACAACTTCGACGTGGACCCATGCGACGGGCTAGTTCCGGCCCAACGGACCGATGCCCGTGTCGTCGCCGCTGTGCGGGTAGCCGTAATACAAGAAGGCCGGTGGCGGAAAGCCGGCGCTGTAGCCGGGATAGGTCTTCCGCACGGCGATCTCGCCGTCCTTCTTCTTGCGCAAGACGTACTCGGTGTAGCTGCCGCGATAGTACCGCTTGGTCGGTCGCGTCTTATCCGCGTGAGCCGCGTCGGCGCCAAAGACGACGAGGCACGTGAAGACGGCCAGGCAGAATTTCCAGCGGTTCACCACGGTGGCTCTCCAGCGTTGGGCAAGAATGCAGCGACCCTCGGACCCTAGGGTTATTCTTCGGCCCCGCGGTGGAGAAGTCACGCATGTTCCGCGGCTAAAATCGGCCGCTTTCGACGCCAGCCATGCTAGCACGCGGCTTAATCCGTTTGTGCCGCCCGCTGCCGCTCGTCCAGACCCAGTCGTTTCATCTTCTTATAGAGCGTGGTGCGGTTGATGCCCAGCACCTCGGCCGTGGCGAAGCGATTCCACTCGTTGCTTTCCAGCACGTCCAGGATGATCTGCCGCTCGGGGCCGGCCAGTGCGTCTTTCAGGCTGCGAGCGCTGGCCGAATCGGCAGAGGTCGGCGCGCCTGCGGCGACCTGGCGCGGCAGGTCTTCCAGCCGGATGCGGTCGGTCTTGCCGAGCAGCACGGCCCGTTCGATTACGTTTTGCATTTCGCGGACGTTGCCAGGCCAACTGTAACGGGTCAGCGCCGCCGAGGCTTCGTCGGTAAAGCCCAGGACCTTCTTGCCCGACTCGCGGCAGACCTCGTCGAGAAAGTGCAGTGCCAACAGCGGGATGTCCGAGAGTCGCTCGCGAATCGGCGGCAGCTCGATATTGATGACGTTGATCCGATAGTAGAGGTCCTGCCGGAAGCGGCCTTCAGCCACCAGCTTGCCCAGGTCTTCGTTCGTGGCCAGGATCACCCGGGTGTCGACGTGCAAGGTCTTGTTGCCGCCGACCGGCTCAAAAGCCAGTTCTTGCAACACGCGCAATAGCTTGACCTGCAAGGCCGGGCTGGCCGTGCCAATCTCGTCCAGAAAGATCGTGCCCGTGTCAGCGGCCAGAAACTTGCCGGCCTTCTCGCCGGTGGCGCCAGTAAACGCGCCGGCGACGTGGCCGAACAATTCGCTTTCCAAGAGGTTCTCGGGCAATGCACCGCAGGCAACCTCAACAAACGGTTTGTCGCGGCGACTGCTGCGGCGATGAATCGCCCGGGCCACTAGCGACTTACCCGTGCCGCTTTCGCCGGTGATCAGCACCGTGGCCCGAGTGTCGGCCACGCTGTCGATGACGTCAAATACCTTGAGCATCCGGTGGTCGTGCCCAATGACGCTTTCCATACCGAAGCGCAGGTCGAGTTGGGCCTTGAGGTTCTTATTCTCCTCCAGCACGACCCGGGTTTTCAGGGCCCGATCGAGCGCCAGTTCCAGCTCTTCATCCAGCAGCGGCTTGGTCAGCAGGTCGAATGCGCCGGCGCGAATGGCCTCGACGGCCGTCTCAACGGTGCCGTAGCCGGTGATCAGAATCACGATCAGCGCGGGGTACTTCTCGCGGCAATGAGCCAACAGCTCGAAGCCGTCGCCGTCTCGCAATCGAATGTCGAGCAGCAGCACCTCGTAAGTCTTGCGCTCGAGCGACGCCCGGGCCGCCTCCTGACTGCCGGCCGTGTCGACCTGGTAGCCTTGGCTGCGGAGCCAATCGGCCATCGAGTCCAGCACCTGACGATCGTCGTCGACCAGTAGCAGCGATCCCTTTTTCATCGTCTCTCCCGCGGCAGTTCGCATTGCGCGCCAGTGGGTGCGTGGGGAGTCCGTCCCACGCGCACACGTCAGCGCGCATGATTGGTTGGATTGCCCGCGCGGTCCGCACGATCCGCATCCGCGGCACGGTCCGCACAGGCGTCAGGAGCCGCTTCCGCGGACCGCCGGGGAAGGTGGTCCACATTCACGGCCAGGTAGCTTGGGGAGAAGTGTCGTCAAATATCTACGTCACAAGATGCGACTAGTCAACGTAGCGAAAATATCCCACACGCTGGCGAAGCTGCGCGTCCGGCGGCCATGATGTCCTAGATTTAATCAGCCCCCCACGCGAGCGTGGCAGGTTGACCACTGCATCCGATGTTATCCGACCTCGGGCAGGAATAATGAGACGCCCCAAGGGCGCAAGGAACATCGCCTTGAAACTGGACGACACCTATCTCGACGACCTGCTGACCCGATTAAACAGCGTCATCGGCGAACACGGTTCGCGCGAGGCTGCTGGCGGCGGCGAATCCAGCCCCGGGGCCACGGCGACCGCCACGCTCGAAGCGCCGCGGCAGGCAGACACTCCTGCCCGGTCGAGTTCGCCGGTCGTTGAACACCGGCCGGCCGAGAGCGAGGTCTCGTCTGCGCCCGCGCCGGGCGAGTTCTGGCCGCTTGCGCCGCCGGACCTGGCAGCGATGAAGCTAACGTCGACCGCCGCCGAAGAGCTGGTGCTCAAGTGTCTGATGGGCCGCGGCACCGCCAGCGGCCGGGAAATCGCCGATCATATCGCCGTGCCATTTGGCATGCTCACCGGCCTGCTCGAGCAGCTCAAGGCCAATAGGATGCTGACACACCGCGGCGCCGCCCAACTGGGCGACTACCTCTACCAATTGACCGAGAACGGCACGGAAACCGCCAGCCGCTGCCTGGCCCAATGCGCGTACGACGGTCCGGCGCCGATCGCGCTGGCCGACTACGTCGAAAGTGTCAAAGCTCAATCGATCCACCGCAACCCGCCGAGCTATGCGGACATCGCCAGGGTCTTTAGCGACCTGGTGCTCAACGAAGCGATTCTGGACCAGGTCGGCCAGGCGATTCGCGCCGGCCACGGATTCTTTCTGTACGGCAACAGCGGCAACGGCAAGACCAGCGTCGCCGAACGAGTGTCGCGCGCGTTTGGCCAGACCGTTTGGATTCCGCGCAGCTTGTCGGTCGACGGCCTGATCATTCGGCTCTTCGACCCCTGTAACCACGTGGAAGTGCCGCCCGAAAACAAGAACGGGCTGTACGACCAACTCAAGATCGACCGCCGCTGGGTCCGCATCCGCCGGCCCACGATCCTGGTGGGCGGTGAATTGACCATGGACCGGCTGGAGGTTCGTTCGGGCACGGCGTCAGGTGTCAACGAAGCGCCGCTGCAACTCAAGAGCAATTGCGGCACGCTGGTCATCGACGACTTTGGCCGTCAACGGATGCGGGCCGACGAACTGTTGAACCGCTGGATCGTGCCCTTGGACCGCGGGTACGACTTTTTGAACCTGCCCAACGGCAAAGCCATCCAGGTGCCGTTTGACCAGTTGTTGATCTTCTCGACCAACATGGAGCCGCACGACCTGGCCGACGAGGCCTTCCTACGAAGGATTCCTTACAAGATTCGGGCCATGGACCCGACCGAGGCAGAATTTCGCGAACTGTTTCGCCGCGAGGGACAGCGGCAGGGCATCGCCTATTGTGAAGCGGCCATGGACGACCTGGTGCAAACGCACTACCTCCAGGCCGGGCGCGAGTTTCGCTGTTGCCACGCCCGCGACTTACTGCTGCAAATCAAGCACTATTGCGATTTTCGCGAGCTGCCGTTGGAGATGTCGCCCGAGCGGTTTGCCATGGCGGTTCGCAACTACTTTGCGATCATGCGGTAGTCGAACAGCGCGCGAAACCGCACGTAATGGCTGACGTTGCCTTTACAACCGCGGCAGGTTGAAATGGCCAGTTCCTTTAGGGCCTTTCCTCGCGCCGCCCGGTGGCTATCATAATGGGTGGGCCGACGTGACCCATCGCGGCACGTCCAGCCGGACGCCCCCAGGGCGGTATCCGCGGCTTGCGATGGGGGCACATTTCACGAATTGGAACAGGGGAGCAGAGCCATGAGTGTCAAAGCCTTGATTGCCGACGATCACGAGGTCGTTCGCTCCGGTCTGGTGAGCATGTTCGCCGGCTCGGAAGTGAAAGTGGTGGCCGAGGCGGCCAGCAGCGACGAAGCGGTTAAAATGTCGGCCAAGCACAAGCCGGACGTCGTGCTGCTGGACATCCGCATGCCGGATACCGACGGCCTGGACGCCCTGGAAAAAATCCATCGTGACCAGCCCGAGACCCGGGTGGTCATGCTCTCGACCTACGACAACCCGACATACGTGGCCCGGGCCGTGGCCCTGGGCGCCAGCGACTACGTGCTCAAGGGGGCGAACCGCAAGGAGCTGATCGCAACGATCGTCGCCGCGGCCGAAGGCAAGAGTCCCTCGGCAACCGGCGAGCTTCGCCGAGTCGCCGGCGCGATGAGCAAGAACGGTCCCAACGGCAACGGCGAAGAGGTTCCGCTGACGGTCCGCGAGACCCAGGTGCTGCGCCACGTGGCCCTGGGCCTGAGCAACCGCGAGATCGGCCGCTCACTGGCCATCAGCATCGAGACGGTCAAGGAGCACGTGCAGAACATCCTGCGCAAGATCTCCCTGACCGATCGCACCCAGGCCGCCGTCTGGGCAGTGCGCAAAGGGTTGGTGTAGTCTTAACCCTCGCCCGCAACGCGGGAGAAGGTGATTCGTAACGGCGCAAACGTCACTCGCCGGCCCTGCGGTTGTTGTGCCATGCGCCTCTTGTACCTGCGGTACCCAGACGCCTCGGGCGTCTGGGCCACCCTGGAGTTTGGTGCAACAGTACCCCTACCGCGCTCGTGGATGCGCGCGCTCGTAGGCCGCGCGCAAACCGGCCGTGCTGACGTGGGTATAGATCTGCGTGGTCACCAGGCTCTTATGACCCAACAGCTCCTGCACGCTGCGGATGTCGGCGCCGCGGTCCAAGAGGTGCGTGGCGAAGCTGTGACGCAGCGTGTGCGGGGTGGTACGGCGATCCAGCCCGGAGGTCTTGAGATGCTTCTCCAGCATCCGGCCGACGCTTCGCGTGGTTAGCCGGCGTCCGAACTTGTTGACGAACACCGGCGCCGCGGGGCCGGCCTTCTCTCGACCCGAGACACGGCGGACGGCCAGCCATTCATTCAGAGCCCGGGCGGCATAAGAGCCGATCGGGGCGATGCGCTCCTTGCGGCCTTTGCCGCGGACCCGCACCGAGCCCCCTTCCAGGTCGAGGTCGGCGGCGTTCAGGCCGGCCAACTCGCTGACACGCAGTCCCGCCGAATATAGCACCTCGAGGATCGCCCGATCGCGGAGCCCCAGCGGCTCTCCGCTGGTCGGGGCGCCCAACAGCCGCTCGATATCCTCTGACGAGAGGCAGTGCGGCAGCGAACGGCTCTTGCGCGGGTTGCGCAGCGGCTTGGCCGGGTTCGTGTCGGTCCAACCCTCGCGCTGGCCAAAGCGGAAGAAACTTCGCAGCGAGGCCAGCCGCCGGGCGATCGTGGTCTTGGCGTAGCCGGCCTCGTGCAGGGCCGCCACGTAGCCCCGCAGTTCGACCGTGCCAACCGAACCAGGCGCGGGCACCTCGCCGCGCAGGTCCTGCAGGTACTCGACCAGCGCTTCCAGGTCCTCGCGATAGCTCTTGATCGTCAGCTCGGAAGCATTTCGCTCGACGCGCAGGTACTGCAGAAAGCGCGAGGCGGCGGTTTGCATCGGCGAGTCAAGTCAGCTTGCGGACTAAGTCGGCCCCAGATCGTCGCGAGCGCGAGCGGTGCTAGACCTGCTCGTAGGCGTCGGCGTCGCTGGGCAGCGGCAACGTGAAGCGGCGGTTCGAGACCTCTTTGCGGCTCTCTTGCCGGATCTTCTGGCTGAGCACGGCCGCGTCATACCAGGTGAAGCTGAGTTCGGGGTTCGAGGCGTAGCGACCGAGCACGCGCAGCGTTTCGGCGCGGCTCGAATCGTCGTACAAAAACACGTAGCGCTCTGAACCCTTCACCAAGGCCAGCACGTTGATATCCTGATTCACAGTCGTGGCTCCTCGCAGTCCGTTTGCTCGTGGCCTTGGTTGGTGCAAGCGGCCTTTGCCGCATTCGCCCAATTACTCTAGGCCTACTTATCGGCCGTTGGAGGTCGCGAACACCACATCCGTTTCTAACGCGCGAACGAACATCGGCGGTGCGCTGGAAGCGCTGCGTTTAGGGCGCGATGCGGGCAGCGAAATGCGCGCAGCCAAAGCGGCAAAATCGGTAGAATCGGCGCCGCGATATCACGCCCCGGTCGTGACCCCAATCCGTCGCGACTTAAACCAGATCGCCGAGACTGGCCAACCCCACGCATTCGCGGCTGGCATAAGGCTCGCCATAGGCCACGCCGATCGACCAGCCCCAATAGGCCGCCTGGTCTCGCAGGTTCTCGAGAAAAGTTGGCGACGCCGTGGGCCGACCGGTGATGAACTGGCTGCGATAGCACTCGATTGCCGCCAGCTTGCGCGGCCAGTGCCTGCTGATATCGAGCACGAAGGCCGGCTGACCCACGACTCGCAGATGCACGCAGTAGTAGTACAGGATCCGAGCAGGAAAGTGGGGCGCCCCGGGCAGGTCACTCTTGGTGAGCTTGGACCAGAAGCGGGCCGCCTCGATCAGGGCTGTCGCCGCCACGTGGTCGGGATGGGAGTCGACCCAGTAGGGGGCATAAAGCAGCTTGGGCCGCAACTGGCGAATGGCGCCGGCCAGCTTGTGTCGGGCTTCGAGCGAAGCCTCGACGCTGCGATTGGGCAAACCCAGGTTGCCCCGCCAGTCCAACCCCAGCAGCTTGGTTGCCGCGGCCGTTTCCTGGGCGCGCAGCTCGGGCGTGCCGTGCGGCGTGGGCTCGCCGTTGGTCAATTCCAACACGCCCACGCGGAACCCGTCTTCCTTGTACTGCAAGATCGCGCCGCCCGCCCCCAGCTCGGCGTCGTCCGGATGCGGCGCGATGAACAGGACGTCCAGCGGCTGAAAATCGTCGGGCAGTTGCATGGGGCCGTTATAGGATTTCGCTCGCGGTGGCGAAAGGGGCTGCGGGGCAGCAAGGCCGGGCGTACGCGTCTTGGGCCTAGCCCGTGCTCGCCCGCCGCAGGGCCTCGCCCAGGTACGACTGCTGTGCGGGCGTCAGGTCATCCAGCGCCGCCAAGTCGCAACGAGTCTGGTCGTCGACCCGCGCACCGGCGCCAGGCGGACCCGCGGCATCGATCTGACAAAACGACGCGCCAAACAAGCGAGCGCCGCGGAGGTCCGCTCCCCGCAAGTCGGCCTCGGCCAGGTCGGCGCCCTCCAGGTCGGCGTCGCGAAACGTCGCACCTCGCAGATCGGCGCGGGCAAAGTGCGCGTTGGTCAGGTTGGCGCCGTCAAAACAGGCCCCGGCCAGTGAGCAGCCTTGAAAGTTGGCGTCACGCAAGATCGCATCCCGCGCGACCAACCCGGCCAGGTCGCGACCAGCCGCATCGATGCTGCGCAGCTCGCGGGCAGCGATGTCTCGCGTGGCCAGGATCCGCGCGGCCTCGGCCCGGCTCAAGTCCGGTGCGACATAGCGTTGTTCCAACCAAGGCTCGGCCGTGTTGTGGTAGCCGGCCGACTGCTCCCAGAAACCCAGCCGATCGTTGGGAAGGAAATCAATGCGCTCGAGCCACTTCAGGCTTTTGTAAAAATATCGCCCCGGCGTGACCACGCGCACTGGCCCGCCACGCTCGACGGGCAACGGTTGACCATCGGCGGTCAGGGCCAGTAGCGGCGACAGCTCCATCGCGTCGGCCAACGGCAGCGAGGTGCTGTGCGACCGTGCGCTGCGGGCGACGAATGACACGTAGCGCGCCGTTGGCCGCACGCCACAGAGTTCAACGATCGTCGCCAGCTGCACGCCTGTGAATCGCACTCCCAGCTTGGACCAACGGGTAACGCAGTGAATGTCGATGGTTTGCTCGACCTGCTCGAGCGCGGCGAGATTAGCCAGCGACAGGTCGAGCGGTCGGTCGACCTCGCCCGTCATGATGACGCGCCAGGGCCCGTCGTCATGGCGCGGCAGCTTCTCGCCCACGGTTGGCCACTTGCCGGCGGCGACCAATTGCTGACCGGGCGGCAACGGCTTTCCCGGCGGAATAAAAGGTGCTGGCATAAGGTGCCCACAAGCATGCGGAGAGTTCGGGCCGATTGTCAAATCTGTCGCGCACGGGCTACGATGTCCCGAGGCGGCCCCGGGAGTTGGTTCCGCTGACGACCTCGACAGAGGAACGCGGATGGCGTCCTATCATTTTGCCTGCCCCTATTGTAGCGGCGCGTTTGAAGTCTCCGCCCCCGAGCTGGGGCAGGCGATTGCGTGTCCGCATTGCGCCGCCACGGTGACCCTGCCAACTGAGCTGCCGCCCCCGCCGCCAGACATTCCTCTGGTGGAGGATACATCCGAAGGCGCCGCCTACGCTTTTCTGACTGAGCCGACCCCGACTCCAATGTCGCGGCAAGCCTCCCGTCGGCCATTGCAGATTGCTCAAACGCCGATCAAACGCACCGCGATTAGCCCACGGGAGCGCGACCGTCGCCGCGCCAAGCGAAACCTGGTGCTGATGGTCGTGGGCATGCTGGTGCTGGTCGCCGCAGTCGTCGTGCTGAGCCGCCTCTAGCAGCCCGTTGAAATTGTCCGTTTCCACGCGGGTGGGACGAACGCGAGCTGCGGCGCGCGATCGATGCGCTGAGAATCGCACAGCGCGACGACAACTCGAAGCGATGCCCGGAGGACAT
>Ga0163144_10002065_pt1 | contig 46849 bp, 41 predicted proteins | sample OliLak19BULKMAT1_FD_123175 | JGI IMG/M metagenome (GOLD analysis project Ga0163144, IMG submission 123175) | Freshwater microbial mat bacterial communities from Lake Vanda, McMurdo Dry Valleys, Antarctica - Oligotrophic Lake LV.19.BULKMAT1 | ecosystem: Environmental > Aquatic > Freshwater >... | reverse complement strand
GTAGACTTGATCCGAGCACACCGTGTCGGGTCGCTCGCGAGTAGAGCATGAAATATCCGGGCTAGCGGTGCCCGCCGTGACGTTGCCCGCGGGAAGAGGGCCGGTGCGAGTGGCCAGAATAACCGCCGTAGGAGCGCGGGCCGTAGTTGTAACCGAAGCCGAAGCTCGCGATCGGCCGCGGCGCATAAATCACGTGAGGCGCCGGAGCCGGGACGTAGATGACGCGCGGGGCGCTCTCCACGTAGACAACCTGCGGCGAGGTCTGCACCACTTGGGCCGGGGCCTGTTCATAAATGGTCGGCGCGTTCTGCACCATCGGCGCATGCTGCACGACCGTCGTCCCCGACGGCGCATAGACCTGCTGGCCGTAGCCCGCCGGCGTCTGATAAACGACCGGCGGCGCCGAATGATAAACGGGTTGCTGCGGCGAGAGTGCGGCGCCGATCAGGGCACCCGCGACACCACCGATGATGGCACCTTCGGCCCAACGATCGCCGTTGTGACCGCCGATAAGGCCGCCCGCAACCGCACCGACCACCGCGCCGTTCCCGACCGAGGGCCGGAAGACCTGCGCGTGAGCGGAACTGATCCCGGCAACCGCAAGCGAGACCGTGACAAGGAGTGTTTTCATTTCGTGGCTGAGACGCGTGCACTCCACCGCCTATTCAGAAAAATTCATGTCCCGACTAAAAAACTAATTCAGAACGCCCGCACCTGCGGCGTCGTCTCCCGTTTATCAGGGGGTTCCTGAGCTTTCCCATTTCCCAAATGGCTTGTTCAACCTCGCCCCGCCTCAACCCGGGTTTTGCCTCGTTGGGCGCAACCGGGTCTCACTTCGGCGCAGCCAGCTCGTCAAACGCGTCGAACCGGTTCACGCTCGCCCGCCGATGAAGAACATCGAGGTGAGCGACGACGTTTACGCCGCCTTGCAGCGACTCGCGGTCGGGTTCCACCGCACGCCGGATGAGGTGCTCGCGTCCCTGCTCAATGTGCCGACCGCCTCACCCGAGGCGGCCGAGCCGATCGCGGCGTTTATCATCAGCGGCGAATTCCGCGCACGGTTCACCGACGCCGACCGCTATCTCGCGCTCTTGAGTTGGATCGCCGCGCGCCACGCGTCCGAGTTCGGAGAGTTCATCCGCAGCCAGTCCGGCGGCCGTCGCTATCTCAGCCTGAGCCGCGACGAGATCATCGAGCGCTGCCGCCACAACCAGGCGCGCCGGATCGACGGCACACAATACTGGGCCATCATGAACATCGATACGCCGACCAAGCGCCGCTTCCTCGCGCGCGTCCTCGAGTTCATCGGCTATCGCGATCCCGTGATCGATTTCGTCTGCCATGTCTTCGGCGGCCGCCCGCCTTCGCGTCGCGGCCGCACCCCGACGCTGGTCGCGTAGTCAGGAAAGTGGCTGCGGCGTCCCGCCACCGTGCCTGATGATCTGCGGCAAGATGCCGCAGGCCATCGTGCGCTCACCGCATCCGCGCAAAAAACCACAGCGACAACATCGCCATCCCCGCGTGCGGCATCCACGCCGCCACCATCGGATCCATAAAGCCCTTCGAGGCCAGCGCTGTCGCCGCGCTGTTCAACACATAATAAAGGAAGAACAGTCCGATCGATTTCGAGACACCGACCGCCGGATTCACCCGCACGCCCGTCACCGCAAACGGGATTGCGATCGCGATGACGATGAGCGGCCCGAGCACATCGGCAATCAGGCCGTAATAACGCACCGCATAGACCGCGAGCTTGGGGCTGCGCTCAATCTCCAGGTAGGCCACCATGTCGCTCAGCTCCCAGAGCGAGAGATGCGAGGGCTTCCGATCAATCAGCAGCATCAGCGCCGGCCGCTCGCGAAACGTCGGCGCAAATTTCTCCGCAAACGGGTCCGAGCCCGTGGACTCACCCGTCTCCGGATCGAACGTCAGGTCTCGCCCATCCTTGAACACCCAGCCGTTCCGCGCCGGGTCGAACCAGCCCTCAGCCGCGACGATCCGCGCGCGCTCGCGGCGCTTCGCGTCCAGCTCCGACACCGACACCCCGTAGCCGCGATCCGTCGCCTTGCTGTAGCGGTTGAAGAACCACATCCGCCGCGCCAGCGGATTGTCGAACGCCACGCTGTAAACCGCCCCGATCCGATCCGCCGGCATCGCCTTCGTCGATTGCTGCCGGAACTCCAGCTCTTCCCTCATCGCGCGCGATTCTTCCACGGACCACGGCACCACCGTCGTGTTGATCCACCATGACAGCCCGCAGCAGAGCAGGCCCACGATCCAGATCGGCGCCGTCAGTCGGGCGAAACCCACTCCCGCCGCCCGCATCGCGGTCAGCTCGTTGCCGCGATGGAGTTTCCCCAGCACATAGAGCAGCGAGATCAGCAGCGACAGCGGCAGCACCACGGCCAGAAAACTCGGAATTGTCACCCCCAGGTAACGCCAGAAAATCGACCCGCTCGCGCCCAAATCCCGGAGCTGCCGAAAGTCATCATATAATACCTGCACCACCAGCAGGCCGACCGTCGCGGCCAGCGCCAAGCCGAGAATCTGCAGCCACTCGCGCAAGAGGTGCCGGTCAAACGTGTTCACGGCTGGGATGAAACGTCCCCCGCCCCGCCACGGAAAGCAGAAACGCTTCACTTGGAATCGCGACCGTTCCCGGTCGCCCCGCCATCCGCAAAGACCTGCCCATGAGGGCGGGCACTGCCCACCTCCGCCACGCCCCAACTCCGCCGGCACAATTCGCCGCCAATCCGATCCAAACAGTTTGGTTGAAAACCTGCTGGGGCTGGCCTTGGCTCCGCCCCCTGTCCCTCCCCGCCGCCCTACTCATGATACCTGCGTTCCGCCTGCTCGTTGCGCTCATTTCCGCTGCTCTCGTCGCAACCGCGGCTCACGCCCAAGGCACCATCAAGATCGGCGAGTTCGCCTCACTCACCGGCAAAGAGGCCACGTATGGCCAGGCCGCCCACAAGGGCACGCTCCTCGCCATCGAGGAAACCAACGCCGCCGGCGGCGTCCTCGGCCGCAAGCTCGAACTGCTGGTCGAGGACGATCAGTCGAAACCCGGCGAGGCCGCGACCATCGCGAAGAAGCTCATCTCCCGCGACAAGGTCGTCGCCCTCCTCGGCGAAATCACTTCCGGCCGCACCCTCGAGGCCGCCCCCGTCGCCCAAAACGCAAAGATTCCCCTCATCTCTCCCGGCGCCACCGCGCCCGAAGTCACCACGAAGGGAAACTACATCTTCCGCGTCTGCTTCATCGATTCCTTCCAGGGCACCGTGATGGCGAAGTTCGCCCGCAACTCCCTAAAACTCCGCCGCGTCGCGCTGCTGTCCTCCGTCTCCTCCGCCCAGAGCGTCGGCCTCTCCAAATATTTCAAGCAGAAGTTCGCCGAGGACGGCGGCACCGTCGCGCTCGAGCAGAAATACTCCGAGGGCGACAAGGATTTCCGCGCGCAGCTCACGGCCATCAAGGCCGCCGGCGTCGAGGGCATCTTCGTTCCCGGCTACTACGCCGAGGCCGCGCTCATCTGCAAACAAGCCCGCGACCTCGGCATGGACCTGCCGCTCTTCGGCGTCGACGGCTGGGAATCGTCCGAGCTGATCAACATCGGCGGCAAGGCCGTCGAGGGCGCGTATTTCTCCACCCACTACTCTCCCGCCAGCAAGGACCCGCTCGTCACGAGTTTCAACGAGCGCTTCACCAAGCGCTGGGGCTCCGGCACCGACGCCCTCAGCGCGCTCGGCTACGATTCCGCCATGCTGCTCATCGACGCGATCAAACGCGCAAAGACCACCGAGCCCGCGAAACTCCGCGAGGCCATCGCCGCCACGAAAAACTTCCGCGGCGTCACCGGCCTGATCACCCTCGACGAACAGCGCAACCCCACCAAGTCCGCCGTCGTGCTCACGGTGAAGAACGGCAAGTTCGAGTTCGTCGAAACCGTGAATCCCTGACACCCCGCCCACGACCCTCTCCACGCGCCCGCTTCTTCATGTCCACTTCGCTGCGTCTCCTCCTCGCCCTCGCCGCCGCGGCCAGCGCTTTCGCCGCCGACACCATCAAGATTGGCGAATACGCCTCCCTCACCGGGAAGGAAGCCAGCCTTGGCCAGGCTTCGCACCAGGGCACCCTCCTCGCCGTCGAGCAGATCAACGCCGCCGGCGGCGTCCTCGGCCGCAAGCTCGAACTCATCTCCGAGGACACGCAGTCGAAGGCTGGCGAGAGCGGCACCGCCGTCCGCAAGCTCATCTCCCGCGACAAGGTCGTCGCCATCCTCGGCGAAGTCGTTTCCAGCCGTTCCATCGAAGCCGCCCCCGTCTGCCAGGCGATGAAGGTCCCGATGATCTCGCCCGCCTCCACCGCGCCCGAGGTCACCGCCGTGGGCGACTACATCTTCCGCGCCTGCTTCATCGATCCGTTTCAGGGCCCCGTCATGGCCAAGTTCGCGCTCGAGACCCTGAAGGTGAAACGCGTTGGCCTCATCCTCACCAACTCCTCCGCCTACAGCGTGGGCCTCGCGAAGTATTTCAAGGAGGCCTTCGTCGCCGGCGGTGGCGTGATTGCCGTCGAGAAAAACTACTCCGACGGCGACAAAGACTTCAAAGCCCAGCTCACCGCCATCAAGGCCGCCAAGGTCGACGCCATCTTCAATCCCGGCTACTACGCCGAGGGCGCGCTCATCGTCCGCCAGGCGCGCGACCTCGGCATCACCGTGCCGATCTTCGGCGGCGATAGCTGGGAGGCCGAGGAGCTGATCGGCCTCGGCGGCAAGGCCGTCGAGGGCGCGTATCTGTGCTCCCACTACTCCTTCGAGGATCCGTCGCCCCGCGTCCGCGAGTTCGTCGCCGCCTACAAGAAACGTTTCGGCAGCGGCGCCGCGCCCGACTCCAACGCTTCGCTCGGCTACGATTCCGTGCTCCTGCTCGTCGACGCCATCAAGCGCGCCGGCTCCGCCGATCGCGCCAAAATCCGCGACGCCCTGGCCCGGACCAAAAATTTCGACGCGGTCACCGGCCGCATCACGATCAACGAGAAACGCGACGCCGCGAAGACCGCCGTGATCATCACCGTGAAGAACGGCCAGTTCAAATTCGTCCAGAGCATCACTCCCTGAACCCGCCTCAACTCTCCCCTCATGAAAAAGCGTCTTCTCCTCCTCGCCGTCAGCCTCGTGTTGCTGGCCTCCTGCGCCAAGCAAAGTGAATCGATCAAGGTGGGCGAATACGCTTCGCTTACCGGCAAGGATGCCACCTTCGGTCAGTCGCAGCACAAGGGCATCGTCCTCGCCATCGAGGAAATCAACGCCGCCGGCGGCGTCCTCGGCAAAAAAATCGAGCTCTTCTCCGAGGACAACCAGTCGAAGTCCGGCGAGTCCGCCACCGTCGCGAAGAAGCTGCTCGGCCGCGACAAGGTCATCGCCCTCCTCGGTGAAGTCGCCTCCACCCGCTCACTCGAAGTCGCACCCATCGCCCAGGCCGCGAAGATCCCGATGATCTCTCCCGCCGCCACCAATCCCAAGGTCACCGAGATCGGCAACTACATCTTCCGCGTCTGCTTCATCGATCCGTTCCAGGGCACGGTCATGGCGAAGTTTGCCCTCAACGATCTCAAGGTGAAAAAGGTCGCGACCCTCACCAGCGTCTCCAACGCCTACAGCGTCGGCCTCGCCAAGTTCTTCAAGGACACCTTCACCCAGGGCGGCGGCAGCGTGCCGATCGAGCAAAAATATTCCGAAGGCGACAAGGACTTCCGCGCCCAACTCACCGCCATCAAGGCCGCCGGCGTCGACGCCGTCTTCGTCCCCGGCTACTACACCGAAGCCGCGCTCGTCGCCCGCCAGGCCCGCGGGCTCGGCCTCAACATCCCGTTCTTCGGCGGCGACGGCTGGGAGTCGGAAAAGCTCCTCGAGATCGGCGGCGACGCGCTCAACGGCTGCTATTATTCGACGCACTTTTCCCCCGAGAACAAGGACGCGCTCGTCACCAAGTTCGTCGAGAGCTTCAAGAAACGTTGGAACAACGAAACGCCCGACGCCTTCGGCGCGCTCGGCTACGACACCGCCTACGTCCTCGCCGACGCGATCAAGCGCGCGGGCACGACCGATGGCGCCAAGCTCCGCGACGCGCTCGCCGCGACGAAGAATTTTGCCGGCGCCAGCGGCATCACGACGATCGACAAGGATCGCAACGCCTCGAAGGGCGCGATCGTGATCGCGATCAAGGACGGCAAGCTCGCCTTCAACAAGACCGTCGCGCCTTGAGGTTGAAGTGACGCGTCGCGGCCTCACCGCGATTCTGCACGTCCCCTCCAGCCAACATGCCTTTGTTCGTAGTCCCGCCTTCAGGCGGAATCCGAAAACTTGCCGCAAGCGGCCGAGCCTTCCGCCTAAAGGCGGGACTACGAACAAAACCGCGCCAGTTTCTCATTTGGTCGCGTTTGTTCGCACTCTTCGCGCTTATCTCCTGCGCCCTCCGCGCCGCTGAACCGATCCGCATCGGCGAACTCGAATCGCTCACGGGCCGCGAAGCCGGTTTCGGCCAGGCATCGCGCAAGGGCTTCGCACTCGCGATGGAGGTTCTCAACGCCCGCGGCGGCGTGCTCGGCCGCCCGCTCGAGTTCGTCGTCGAGGATGTGCATTCCAAAGCCGGCGAGGCCGCGACCGCCGCGAGAAAACTCGTCGCCCGCGACAAGGTTGTCGCCGTGCTCTGCGGCGGCACCTCGACCAACAGCATGGAAGCCGCGCCGATCTGTCAGGCTGCCCAAGTGCCGTTGCTTGCCTCCGCCTCGACGCACCCGCAGCTCACCGCGATGGCCCCTATGTTTTTCGCGCGTGCTTCATCGATTCCTTCCAAGGCGCCGTCATTGCCAAGCTCGTCCGCGAGCGCCTCGGCCTCACGCGTGTCGCCGTGCTTGCCGCGAAATCCTCCGCCTACAGCGACGGCCTCGCCCGCGAGTTCACGCGCGGTTTCACCGCCGCCGGCGGCAAGACGTCAGGCCAGTGGCACTACACCGAAGGCGAGAAGGATTTTCGCGCGCAGCTCACCACCATCCGCGCGCTGCGGCCCGAGGCGATTTTCGTTCCCGGCTACTCCACCGAAGCCGCGCTCATCTGCCAGCAAGCACGCGAACTCGGCTTGAACATGCCGCTGCTCGGCGGCGACGGCTGGGAGTCACCGGAGTTGCTGGCCATCGGCGCGAAAGCGACCGAGGGCACGTATTACGTTTCGCATTTCGCCCCGGATCGGCTGGCACCGGAAGTGCAGGAGTTCGTCCGGAAATTCCGCGCCAAATACTCCGGCGAGACGCCCAACGGCGGCTCCGCCCTCGCCTACGATGCCGCGCTGTTGCTCGCCGATGCCATCCGCCGCGCGGGCACGACCGAGGGTCCGAAGCTCCGCGCCGCCCTCGCCGCGACGAAAAACTTCCCCGGCGCCACCGGCCTCACCACCATCGACGCCCAGCGCAACGCCGCCAAATCCGCCGTCGTCGTGACCGTGCGCGGCGGCCGCCCCGAGTTTTTCCATTCCCTCTCACCGTGAACCCACGCCTCCTCCCCTTCCTCCTCCTCTCGCTACTCTCCACCACCGGCGCTTTCGCCGCGGGCAGCGATCCGATCAAGATCGGCCACTACGGTTCACTCACCGGCAAGGATGCCGCCTTCGGCGTCGCCACCCGCAAAGGCGTCCTGCTCGCCGTCGAGGAGATCAACGCCAAGGGCGGCATCCTCGGCCGCAAGGTCGACTACGTCGTCGAGGACATCCAGTCGAAGCAAGGCGAGTCCGCCACCGCCGTGAAGAAGCTCATCTCGCGCGACAAGGTCGTCGCCGTCATCGGCGCCAACGCCTCGGCCAATTCACTCGAGGCCGGCCCGATCTGCCAGAACGCGAAGATCCCCATGATGGCGATCTCCTCGACCAACGAGCGCGTCACCGCGATCGGCGATTACATCTTCCGCATCTGCTTCATCGATCCGTTCCAGGGTGCCGTGCTCGCCAAATTCGCCCACCGCTCGCTCAAGGCGAAACGCGTCGCGCTGCTCACTGCCACCAACTCGCCCTACAGCGTCGGGCTTTCCGCGGTCATGCGCGAACGCTTCACCGCCCTCGGCGGCGAGATCGTGGCCGAACAGAAATACGCCGAGGGCGACAAGGATTTCCGCGCGCAGCTCACCGCCATCCGCACCGCGAAGCCCGACGTGATTGCGGCGACGGGTTTCTACAGCGAAGCCGCGCTGATCTGCATCCAGGCGCGCTCGCTCGGACTCAACGTCCCCATCATCGGCGGCGACGGCTGGGAGGCGCCGCAGCTCACCGAACTCGGCGGCAAGGCGGTCGAAGGCACCTATTACTGCACGTATTTTTCGGCCGACAACCATGCGCCCGAGGTGCGTTCCTTCGTGCAGCACTATCAGAAGCGCTGGAACAACGAGAAACCGGAAGGCGTGTCCGCACTCGGCTACGACGCGATGTATGTCATCGCCGCGGCGATGGAGCGTGCCGGCACGACCGACAGCCCGAAATTCCGCGACGCCCTCGCCGCGACGAAAAATTTCGAAGGCGTCACCGGCAAGACCACCATCGACGAAAAGCGCAACAGCCAGAAGGCGGCCGTGATGCTCGCCGTGAAGAACGGGAAGTCGGAGTTTTTTGAGACGGTGGTGCCGTGAGCGGGCACGAAGTTGAGAGTTGAGGGTTGAGAGTTGAGAGACTGAATCGCCGACATGTTCAATTTCGAGAAGCTGGAGGTTTGGCCTAAAGCGATTGTGTTTGCCGGAGTCGTTTACCGGCTCACGCGTGCGTTTCCTCGAGCGGAACAATTCGGACTCACGAATCGGATCCGTCGCGCCGGCAACTCGATTTCATCCAATATCGCCGAAGGCTCCGCTCGACCGTCTGCAGATTTCGCCAAATTTCTCGGCTACGCCACCGGTTCGCTCTTCGAAGTTATCACGCAAGCCCCGATCGCGCGAAATGAAGGGTTCCTTCCACCGGGTGACTATCAACAGCTCTACGCGGACGCCGAAGAAATCAGCCGAATGTTGAGCGGGCTACGGAGGTCTCTCGGAGAGTGACAACGGAGGATCGGAACTCTCAACTCTCAACTCTCAACTCTCCCCCACCCTGTCCGAATTCCTCCAACAACTCCTCAACGGCCTCTCCCTCGGCGCCATCTACGCGCTGATCGCGCTGGGCTACACGATGGTCTACGGTGTCCTGCGCTTCATCAATTTCGCGCACTCCGATGTCTTCATGGTCGGTGCCTTCATCGGCTATTACATGGGCAAGCTCGTGCCGGAGGGCATGGTCTGGGGCGGGCTGACCGTCCTCCTTGCCGCCATGGCCGGCTGCGCGCTCCTCGGCATGATCATCGAGAAACTCGCCTACCGGCCCCTCCGCGGCGGGGCAACCCTCAACGTCCTCATCACCGCCATCGGCGTATCCTTGCTTCTTGAATACAGCGGTCAGGTCTTTTTCGGCGCCGCGCCCCGGACCTTTCCGGCAATCTTTCCCGTCACGAACTTTCAGCTCGGCACACTCGTGATCTCCACCAACCAGCTCCTCGTGATCGTCGTCACGATCCTGTTGATGATCGGCCTGCAGTTCATCGTCTACCGCACGAAGATGGGCCGCGCCATGCGCGCCGTGTCCCTCAACCCGAAGGCCGCCCAGCTCGTCGGCGTGAACAACGACGTCGTGATCTCCTTCACCTTCGGCCTCGGCTCCGCGCTCGCGGGCGCCGGCGGTATCCTCTACGCGCTGAACTATCCGTCGATCGATCCGCTGATGGGCGTGATGCCCGGCCTGAAGGCCTTCGTCGCCGCCATCCTCGGCGGCATCGGCAACATCCCCGGCGCCGCGCTCGGCGGCTTGCTGCTCGGCACGGTCGAAACCTTCGTCAACGGCAGCCAGTGGTCGACCTACAAGGACGCGATCGCGTTCGCCATCCTGATCATCATCCTCCTCTTCCGCCCGGCGGGGCTGTTGGGCAAGTTCACGGTGGAGAAAGTCTAAAAACGCTAAGCTGCAAGCTGAAAGCACCAATCCACCTGAACCGAATTTCTGAAGCTTAGCGCCTAAAGCTTATCGCTTACCGCTCTCCGATGCCTCGCCCCCATCTCTACCTTCTCGCCGCGCTGGCCGTCGCTTTCGGCATCTCGCATTTCTCCGAGCACATCGACCCCTACCACCTCGACGTCCTGATCGGGATCGGGACAAACGTCATTCTCGCCGTCTCGCTCAACCTCGTCAACGGCTACACGGGCCAGTTCTCGCTCGGCCACGCCGGCTTCATGTCGGTCGGCGCTTATTTTTCCGCGGCCGTCAGCCTCTTCATTGCCCCTCAGCTCCTCGGCGCCGGCGGCGGCACGGCCGTCGCGCAAGGCGCCCTCTTCACCGCCGCGCTCTTCGCCGGCGGCCTTTGTGCCGCCTTCGCCGGATTGCTCGTCGGCGTGCCCTCCCTCCGGCTCAAGGGCGACTACCTTGCGCTCGTCACCCTCGGCTTCGGCGAGATCATCCGCGTCATTTTCCAAAACGTGGAAAAATTCGGCGGTGCGCTCGGGCTCAACGGCATTCCCGCTTACACCACGATTTTCTGGGTTCTCGCCTTCGTCGCGCTCACTGTCTTCGTCGTCACCTGTCTCGTTCACTCCACCTACGGCCGCGGTTTTCTCGCGACGCATGACGACGAGATCGCCAGCGAAGCCGTCGGCCTCAACACCACGCGCTACAAAATCGTCGCGTTCGTGATTGGCGCTTTCTTCGCGGGCATCGCCGGCGGACTCTACGGCCACTTCAAGCTCACCATCACGCCGACCGGCTTCGACTTCACCAAGAGTATCGAGATTGTGGTGATGGTCATCCTCGGCGGCATGGGCAACACCTTCGGCGTCATCCTCGCCGCCATCCTGCTCACGCTGCTGCCGGAGTTGCTCCGACCCATCGCGGAATACCGGATGATCATCTACTCGTTTCTCCTCATCGTGCTCATGCTTGTGCGGCCGCAGGGGCTGTTTAACTTCGGCCTCACGCCCGCGAAGAAACAACCCGTCACCCCCGTCACCCCCACCGCATGATCCCTCCGACCGAATCCGAAGAAACCCTCGTCTGGCGTGGCACGCCTTCCCAGTGGACCAACTTCGGCGCCTACTTCCTCTGCCTTCTCCTCGCGGCCGGCGTGCTGGCCGCGTATTTCCTGCTCCCCGCCGCGAATCAGAATCCGTTGATCCTGCTCGGCCTCGTCGTCCCCGCGGTGTGGCTGCTGGCCGCCTGGATCGGCACCAAGTGCCACCGCTACGAAATCACCTCCGAACGCGTCAAAATCACGACCGGTCTCCTCTCGCGGAAGACCCACGAAATCGAGCTTTACCGCGTCCGCGATTATTCCGTGGTCGAGCCGTTCTGGCTGCGCCTCGTCGGCTGCGGTGATGTCGTCCTCGTCACCGCGGATCGCAGCACGCCGCACTTCATCCTGCACGCCGTGCCACGCGCGCAGACCTTGAAGGATCAGATCCGCCAGCACACCGAACGGATGCGCCAGCGCCGCGGCGTGCGCGATCTCGAGATCGATCCGCCCACCTCTCTGCCACCGCAGTAATGGCCGCCCTCCTCCAGCTCGATAAAGTCACCATTCGTTTCGGCGGATTGACCGCGGTCAACGCCGTCGATTTCTCCGTCGGCGAGAACGAGCTTTGCGGCCTCATCGGCCCCAACGGCGCCGGCAAGACCACCGTCTTCAACCTGATCACGGGCGTCTATCAGCCGACGGACGGCTCCGTGAGCTTCGAGGCCCGCGACGTCGCCGGCCTGCGCGTCAACGAGATCGTCGAGCTCGGAATCGCACGCACGTTTCAGAACATCCGGCTCTTCGGCTCGCTCTCCGTTTTCGACAACGTCCGCGTCGCCTGCAATCTTCACCGTGAGTCGAGCCCGTTCCAGACGATGGTCCGCCTCGGCGGTTTCCGTCGCGACGAGGCCGCGATCACCCAGCGCGTCGAGGAACTCCTCGGGATTTTCAACCTGCTGCGCTTCCGCGACGCCCCCGCGAAAAGTCTCCCTTACGGCGAGCAGCGCCGGCTCGAGATCGTCCGGTGTCTCGCGACCAAACCCAAACTCCTCCTCCTCGACGAGCCCGCCGCCGGCATGAATCCGACCGAGAAGGTCGAGCTCGTCCGCCTCATCCAACAGATCCAGCAGCAGTTCAAGCTCTCCGTCCTCCTCGTCGAGCATTCGATGAAAGTCGTGATGAGCTGCTGCCGGCGCATCGCCGTTCTCGATTACGGCGTGAAGATCGCCGAGGGCTCGCCCGCCGAAATCCAGTCGGACAAGAAAGTGATCGAAGCCTACCTCGGCGAGGATCATCAGACCAATCTGTCGCACCATTGAGCAAACCAGCGATAAGCATCAAGCGATAAGCTTCCCGATCCACCAGCGCATGCCGACCTCCGAGCTTAAAGCTTCCAGCTTACCGCTTACAGCTCCTGCGATGCTCAGCATCGCTGATCTCCACGTCTCCTACGGCGCCATCTCCGCCCTCGCCGGCATCTCGTTCGACATTGGCCAGGGCTCCATCGTCACGCTCATCGGCGGCAACGGCGCGGGCAAAACCACCACGCTGCGCACCATCTCCGGCCTCCTGCGGCCAAAGACCGGCCGCGTCACCTTTCTGGGCGAGGACATCACCGCCACGCCCCCGCACAAGATCGTCGCCCGCGGACTCTGTCACGTGCCCGAAGGCCGGATGATTTTTTCAAACCTCACGGTCGATGAAAACCTCGCGATGGGCGCCTACCTGCAGAACGACGACGCGCTCAACACCAGGAACCGCGACTACGTCTTCTCCATCTTCCCGCGCCTGAAGGAGCGACTGCGCCAGACCGCCGGCACGCTCTCCGGCGGCGAGCAGCAGATGCTGGCGATCGGCCGCGCACTGATGAGCAACCCGAAGTTCCTCATGCTCGACGAGCCTTCGCTCGGCATCGCGCCGCGGCTCATCAGCACCATCTTCGAGAAGATCGTGGAGATCAACCGCGAGCGCGGCATCACCATCCTGCTCGTCGAGCAGAACGCCAACCTTGCGCTCGAGATCTCCAGCTACGCCTACGCCCTCGAGACGGGCCGCATCGTCATGCAGGGCGAGAGCAGGCAGCTTCGCGCCGATCCGCAGCTCAAGGCCACGTATCTGGGCGGGTAATACCATGTGACCGTAGCGGCGCGGCTTCCCACGCCGTCCGATCGGCTTCCCGCGCCGTCGGAGCGCAAGGCGCTCCGCTCCCCGGAGACGGTTCGCCCCTGTCGCGCATTCGCGGCGACACTTTTCCTCAACCGGTTCTCGTTTCCCCCGCCGCGGCGCGCGCATCCGCCAGAAACGCCGCGACGTCCCCGTCCTGCGTCTCCCACGAGCACATCAGCCGGTAGCCGTGCTCGCCGACGAATTGGTAGAAATGCCACCCGCGCGCCTCGAGCGCCGCGTAAACCTTCGGCGGCAATTCCACGAAGACCCCATTCGCCTCGACCGGCGCCACCAGGTTGAACCCCAGCTCGCGCAGGCCCTTCGCCAGCGCCTGCGCCTGCCGGTTCGCGTGCGCCCCGTGCCGCAGCCAGACCCCCTCGCGCAACACTGCGGCCCACTGCGCACTCGCAAACCGCATCTTCGAGGAGAGCTGCCCCGATTGCTTCACGCGATAGTCGAACTCGCGCGCCAGCTCCCGGTTGAAAAACACCACCGCCTCCGTCGTGAGCAGTCCGTTCTTCGTCCCGCCAAAACACAGCACGTCGACGCCCGCCCGCCACGTCAGATCCGCCGGCGTCCACCCGCGCTCGCGCGCCGCCGCCGCGGCATTGGCGAATCGCGCCCCGTCCATGTGCACCGCCAGCCCATTCGCGTGCGCGAAATCGGTCAACGCGCGCAGCTCGTCCGGCGTATAGAGCGTGCCGAGCTCCGTCGACTGCGTCAGCGAGACCGCGCGGATCTTCGGGAAGTGCACCCCGTGCCCACGCTGCAGCACGGGCGCCAGTTCCGCCGCCCGCAGCTTCGCGCGCTCGCCCGCGATCGGCAGCACCTTGCTGCCGCCCGTGAAGAACTCCGGCGCACCGCACTCGTCCGTATCGACATGGGACATCGCGTGACAAAGGATCGCGTGGTGCCGCTGACAGAGCGCCGCCAGCACCAGTGCGTTGGCAGCCGTGCCGTTGAAAACGAAGAACACGTCGCACTCGCGCTCGAACACCTCCGCGAACCGGCCCTTCGCTTCCGCGGTGTGCGCATCGTCGCCGTAGCTCGGCACGCGTCCCGCGTTCACCGCCGTGAGCGCCGCCAGCGCCTCCGGGCAGACGCCCGCCGTGTTGTCGCTCGCAAACGCGTAGTTGGCTTCGGCTCCTGTCATAGAATTTTTCGTGTCTGGCAAAGTGCGCTGCGCCCGATTGAGTGGAGAACGCACGCGATGGATCCTGCGGACGTCAATCTCTACCTCGTCGGTTTCATGGGCACCGGCAAGACCACGGTGGGCCGCGCGGTCGCGCACAGAATCGGTTTCCACGCCCTCGACAGCGATCACGAGATCGAGCGCCAGCAGGGAAAATTGATCCCGGAGATCTTCGCGCAACAGGGCGAACCGGCATTCCGCGTGATGGAACGCGACTTCATCGAGCGCGGCCATCCCGCCGAGCGCACGCTCGTCGCCTGCGGCGGCGGCCTCGTCGTGCAGCCCGGCCTGCTCGCGCTGCTGAAATCCAAAGGCGTCGTCGTCTGCCTGCACGCCTCGCTCGAGACGATCCTCGCCCGCACCGCCCGCCACCGCAACCGGCCTCTCCTCGCCGTGGACGACCCCGAGGAACGCGTGCGCACGCTCTACGCCGCCCGCGAGCCGATCTACAAGCAATCCGGCACGGTCATCCTGACGGACGCGCGGCCACTGCACGACATCGTGTCGCATGTGATGCGCGCCTGGCGCCGCGACGCCGTGGACTTCGCCCGGGTGAAGAAATGAACGGAGGACTCACGTTGGGAAAGGCCCGACCTCCGGCCGGGCCCCACCGGTGAAAATACTGGATACACGGCAGGAAACCCTTCGCGCCCGCCTCGCCGCCCTCGGCTTCGACGACGTGCGTTTCGCTGCGATTGTGCCCGAACCGCCCGTGCCACCCCTCCGGGCCTGGCTCGCCGCCGGCATGCACGGCGAGATGCACTGGATGGAGCGCAGCGCCGACAAACGGCTGAACCCCGACCTCGTCCTCCCCGGTGCCCGCTCGATCATCATGCTCGGCGTCAGCTACTGGTCCGAAAGAATCGGCAATCGCCCATCGGCAATTGGCCATCCCCGCTGGGCCCGCTACGCGCTGCACGAGGATTACCACGACACAATGAAGCCCGCGTTGGTCGCCGCCGGCCAGGCACTCGAGAAGCTCTACGCCGCCGCTCCCACCGACTACCGTCACTACGTCGACACCGGCCCGGTGCTCGAACGGAGCTGGGCCGCCCACAGCGGGCTCGGTTTCACCGGCAAGAACGCGATGCTCATCTCGCGCCGCCACGGCAACTGGCTCTTCCTCGCTTCGATTCTCACGCGCATCGATTTCACGCCCGATGCGCCAATCCGCACGCGCTTCCGGGAGCGCGATGTCGGCCTGCTCTGCGGAAGCTGCACCCGCTGCCTCGACGCCTGCCCGACGAATGCCTTCGCCGCCCCCGGCGTCGTCGATGCGCGCCGCTGCATCTCGTATCAGACGATTGAGAACAAGGGCGTCATCCCACGCGAGCTGCGCGCCGGCATCGGCTTCCGCATTTACGGGTGCGATGTCTGCCTCGAGGTCTGCCCGTGGAATCGCTTCGCCCAGCAGGGCCGGCAACTCCTCCTCGCCGCGCGTCACGATCTCGCGGAGCTCACGCTCGCGGAAATCCTCGCGCTCACGCCGGAGCGCTTCACGGAGGTTTTTCGCCGCACGCCGATCAAGCGTCTGAAACTCGTCGGCCTCCTGCGCAACGCCTGCGTCGTCGCCGGCAATTCCGGCGACCTCACCCTGCTGCCCCAACTTGCCGCGCTCGCCTCCAGCCCCACTTCACCCCTCGTCCGCGCCCACGCCGTATGGGCCGTTTTCCGACTCGGCGGCGGCGCGCAACTCACCTCAGCGCACGCGCAGGAGACAGACCCAATCGTTCTGGCCGAGTATGAGGTGGAGCGGCTTGACCCCAAGCCGCTGGCTTGAATGGCCGCCCGCTCGTCCGGAAAGCGCGTTGGGGACAACGCGCTCCACCCTACTTGAACGCCGCCCCAAACACCTTCACCGCCACCGCCGGCGGCCGCACCGGTTTGCCCTCCCGATCGATGAACGCATGCACCGTCATGCCGGTCGCGAGCAGCTCTTCGCCGCGACGCACCTCGTATTCCAGCCGGATCCGGAGCAACGGCTTCTCGCTCATCGTCGTCACGATCGTCAGCTCATCGTCGTAGACCGCCGGTCGGAAGTATTTCGCCGACACTTCGAGGACAGGCAGCCGGTAGCCATCCGCTTCGAGCTGACGATACGACAGGCCCATCTCCTTCAGCAGCGTGGTCCGCCCGATCTCGAACCACGGCAGATAGCTCCCGTGATACACCACGCCCATCATGTCGGTCTCGGCATAGCGCACCGTGACCTTCGCGCGCGATTGGATCATCGCACTCATGCCGCCACCCAGTCCGGGTTGAAGAGCGCCTCCGCCGACTCCTTCCAGCAATTGCGCATCGCCCAATCGCGGCCCGCCGCCCCCAGCCGTCGCCGCAACGCCGGGTCGTGAATCAATTTTTCGAATGCAGCCGCGAGCTGCACCGGCCGGTTCGGCGGCACGAGCAATCCGGTCACGCCATCGACCACCGCCTCGGACACGCCGCCCACATCATGCGCCACCACCGGCAGCCCGTGCGCCGCCGCTTCGAGGTAAACCAGCCCGAAGCCCTCCACACTCCGGTCGAGGTTCACGCTCGTCATCGCGAAAATATCCGCGCCGTCGTAAATCCCCGTGAGCTCCTCGTCCGGCAGGTTGCCAAAAAAGCGCACCGTGAGATCCGGTTGTTGCGCCGCCTGCGCGCGCAGCAGGTTCTCGTAGTTGCCCTTCGACTGGCCGCCGACGATCCAATACTCCAGCCGCGACCGCACGTCGCCGGGCAGCATCTGCAATGCCTGGAGGGTCAGCAACTGCCCCTTCCTCGGGTGCAGCCGGCCCACCGTCAACACCACAATCTTCTTCTTCCCCTGATCGGGCTTCGGCGGCACCACCGCAAAGTCCGACCGCAACGCCCCGGGCGTCAGATAGATTTTTTCCGCCGCCTCCGGGAAGTGATCGAGCAGCAGTTCCTGCGTGTAATTGCTCAAGGTGCTGACCCGCGTCGCCCGCCGAATCAACTGCCGCGCCAGCCAGCGCCGCAACGGATGGCCGGCAAACTTCAGAATCTCCGAACCGTGGAACGTCAGCACCAGCCGCCGCGGCCGAAAGGCATGGAAAAACTGGAGGAGCATCATCGTCAGCATCGGCCCCGGCTCGGGCAGATAGACGGTCGCCTCGCGCAGATCCCGGCGGTGCCGGACCAGCTCGCGGGCCAACTGAAACTGACAGCTAAGGTCGTGCGTGCCCTTGAGCGGCATCCGGCGCAGCCGGAATGGCCAGTCACTCTTGGCCGCCGTCGCCGGGGCCGACTGCGCCCACACCTCGACTTGATAACCCAGGGTGGCCGTCGCCCGTGCAATCTCTTCCGTAAACGTAGCGATCCCCCCCCGTTTCGGGAAGAACTCGTGCGTAATCAGAAATACCGGACACTCGGCCGGGACGTGAAGGGAGGCGCACATGCGCGGAGGAATTGGAAACGCATCCGCGCCCCATCGGCAGCGCGTCAACGCGACGGACTCGTTAGGTGCGCCCCCGCGTGCTGGCAAGCGCCGTTCGCGAATGTTGAACGTCCGAAACTTATCGAAACGGCGGAACCTGCGACGCATCTGAGAGACGGTCATGCATCCGGCCCGCCGGAATTAAGGGGTTTACTTTCCCCTCCTCCGTAACATAGAAAGAACGAACAATGCCAGATGCAGTTTCCACCAGTTCGGCGACGGTAAAACCGTTCCCGGCACCGCTAAAACCGTTCGCTCCCGAAGATGAAGCCGCCCTCCGCGAAGCCTTGAAAAGGTGTTCGCCTTCCACTTTCGAAGCCGCGGTGCAGTTTCGCAAAACTGGCAATCCAGAACACGTTCCGGCAGTCGTAATCGGCGTGATCGAGCGCTTCGTGGAGCCGGATCTCCGCACCAAGCTCAAGGACGCCGACGACGATCTCCGGCTGATCGAGGACCTCGGGATCGATTCCCTGACGATGATGGAAATCGTCATCCTGGTCGAAGACGTGCTGCAAATGTCGATCAACAACGATGAGTTGCGCAACCTGCGCACCGTTGGCGACGTAAAGACTTTCATCGATTGCAAGATTCGCGGCCTGCCGCTGCCGAAGCCCACCAAGTTCATTCCGATTGAACACATCGGCGCGGTGATGCCCATCCAGCCCCCGTTCCTTTTCCTGAACGAGGCCTCGGTCAGCTCCACCGCCGCCAACGGCAAATACAAGATTTCGGGCCAGGAGTTCTTCCTGCAGGGTCACTTCAAGGACAACCCCGTGATGCCCGCCTCGATCATGCTCGAGGCGCTCGGCCAGCTCGCGGTGCTGTATCTGCTCGAAGGCGCGCCCACCGAACCGGGCAAGGTGGTCAGTTCCCAGATGATTTTCTTCACCGGTTGCGAGGGCGTCCGCGCCCATCGTGTCTGCAAACCGGGCGATATCCTCACGCTCTCGATCAAGCCCAAGCGCATGAAAATGCCGCTGGCGACGTTCGAAGGCTCGATTCGCGTCGGCCAGGAAAAAGCCGTCATCGCGGAGGAAATCACCCTCACCTACGGTTTTGTCGATGCCGCCAACGCCCCCGTGCCGATCAATGGCGTCGACCACGCCGGCCCACTCAAGAGCGCCGAGTCGGCCCCTCCGACTCCCCTGCGCGCCGCGATCAACGCCTGATTCGCGTCAAGCCTTCCCCTCTCCATCACGGCGGCCGACCAGCCGCCGTTTTTTTGTGGCTGGAGATCAGGATGAGGAAAAACGCACGCGGACTGTCATTCCCAGCGCACACCCGACCGGTCCACCGCTCGCGCGGCCCGCTACAGTCATTGACCGACTACGCCGGACGGCCTTCACTCGCACTTCCAACGGAGCATGCCCAGAGTCTTCATCACTGGCCTCGGATTCATCACCAGCATCGGCAACGACGCTTCAGCGGTCACCCGCAGCCTGCGCGAACTCCGGCACGGCTTCGAACTCTACCCACCCTTTCAGAAACCCGACATCCCCTGCAAGGTCGTCGGCACGATCAAGGAGTTTACCACCGACTCGACCGACCCCGAGGACTGGACGTTTCCCTCGCGTTACAAAATCAAGCGTGAGCTGCTCCGCTCGATGGCGCCCAACGGCCTCTTCGCTCACTGCGCCATGCTGCAGGCCGTCGACGACGCGAAGCTGACCGAACCCGACATCTCCAATCCCCAGACCGGCCTCTACGCCGCGTCCGGCGGCTCGCCCTATCTGCTGCACCACAACCAGGAACGGCTCAAAAAGCTCGGCGTCATGCGCTGCTCGCCGCTCGGCATCGTGGCCTCGATCGTCGGCACGCTGAACTTCAACCTCGTGGCGGCCTTCAGGATTCACGGCGCCTCCTGCGGCTTCTCCTCCGCGTGCGCTTCCTCCGCGCACGCCATCGGCTACGCCTACGACGACATCACGCTCGGCCGCCAGAAGCGGATGTTCGTCGTCGGCGGCGAGGACGGCAACGTGGACGCCATCCTGCCCTTCGCCGGCATGCGCACACTCTCGCTCCAGACCGATCCCAATCTCGCCTCCCGCCCCTTCGACGCCGCGCGCGACGGCTTCGTCGGCACCGGCGGCTCGGCCGTGCTCGTGCTCGAGAGCGAGGACGAGGTCGCGCGCCGCGGCGTGCAGCCCTACGCCGAGCTCCTCGGCTGGGGCCAGGCCTCCGACGGCTACAACGTCGCGATCTCCCATCCCGAAGGCAGCGGCTCGGCCGCGTCAATGACCAACGCCCTCCGCGCCGCCCACGTCGCGCCCGCCGAGGTCGACTACGTCAACGCCCACGCCACCTCCACCCTGATCGGCGACGTATCCGAAGCGCGGGCACTTCGCGCCGTGTTCAAGGACGCGGCCGCGCGCGTCGCCGTCAGCAGCACCAAGGCGCTCACCGGTCACGGCCTCTCGCTCGCCGGCGCGATGGAAAGCGGGTTCTGCGCGCTGGCGCTGCGCGAAGGCTTCATTCCCGGCAACGCCCACCTCACCAAGGTCGACCCCGGCTGCGCGGGCCTGAATATCCCGCGCACCACCGAAAATCGGGCGGCCAACATCGTCGTCAAGAACAGCAGCGGCTTCGGCGGCGCCAATGTCGCCCTCGTGTTCAAGCGCGTCGCCTGACCCCGTGCCCGCCTCCCGCGTCTCCGATCTTCACCGCACCGCGTTTGTCACGGGCGCGAGCACGGGCCTCGGCCGCGCCTTCGCCGGGATGCTCCTGGCCGACGGCGTCCGCGTCTGGGGCACCTCGCGTGACGCCGCGCGGCTCGCCGATCTCGCGGCGGCGCACGGCACCGCGTTCACGCCGGTCGCGCTCGATCTGCGCGAGGGCCCGGCCGCGGAAAAGATTCTCCAACACGAAGCCGCCCGCGCGGGCGAAAGCGGTTTCGATCTCGTGATCAACAACGCCGGCTACGGCGTGTTCGGGCAGTTTGCCGCGACCGATTTCGACGTGTGGCGCGAGCAGCTCGAAGTCATGCTCGTGAACACCGCACGCCTCTCGCACGCCGCGCTGCGCCCGATGCTCACCCGTCGCCGCGGCGCACTCGTGAACATCTCGTCCCTCGCCGCCGAGTTTCCTCTGCCCTTCCAGAGCGCCTACAACATCGCCAAGGCCGGCCTCACCGCCCTCAACGAAAGCCTCATCCTCGAGACCGCCGGCACCGGGGTCGTCATCCTCGACGTTCGCCCCGGCGATTACCGCACGGATTTCGAAATCTCCGTGCGGCGCCCGCCGGGCGCATCGACGCCCCGGATGGAGCGCGCCTGGACGGCATTCGCCGCCATGATGCAGACCGGCCCGGCGCCCGCGCACGCCGCCGCCGCCCTGCGTCGCGCCTTGCTTCGCAACCGGAGCGGCACCGTGCGCACCGGTCGCTTCTTCCAGGCCGTGCTCGGACCCTTCCTCGCCCGCTTCGGCTCGCTGCCGCTCAAGCGTAAAATTCAGGCCAGCTATTACGATGTTCGCTGACGCGCGCCTTTCGCTCGTAGTCCCGCCTTCAGGCGGAATCCCACCGCCCGACCACCGGAAGGCGGCATCGCGGACCCGGGGCTGACGTCATGTCCAAGCTTCGCATCCTCGTCCTGACTTCGAGCACCGGCGGCGGCCACGACGCCCGCGCAGAGGCATTCGCCGAATGGTGCTTCCAGCTCTACCGCCACGACGTCGACGTGCGCATCGAGCAGATGCTCGAAAAATCCTCCGTCGTGAACCGCACCGGCGTGCGGCTCTACAACCGCATCCAGCGCAGCGCGCCGCGGAGCCACAAGGTGTTCTATGCGCTGGTGGAGCTGTTGAGCTACCTCAACCGCCGCCGCGTCACCTTCGGCGCCGGCTACTATCTCGAGGTGCTGCGCGACTACAAACCCCACCTCGTCTTCAGCGTCCACGATTGCCTCAACCGCGGTTATTTCCAGCTCGCACGCACGATCCTCGGCGCCACCCAAGTGCGCTGCGCCACCTACTGCGGCGAGTTTTCCGGCGGCTGGGGCTACTCGCGCAACTGGATCGAGCCCACCGTCGACCTCTACATCTCGCGCACGCCGACCGCCCGCGACTTCGCCGTGAAATCCGGCATCCCGGCCGCACGCGCCCGCGTCCGCGGCTATCTGATGCTGCCGCGCTCGTATATCGAAGTTCTGGATGCGCCGCGCCGGCGCGATTACCGGGTGAAGCAGCTCGGCCTCGATCCGGAAAAATTCACCGTCTTCCTCGCCACCGGCGGCAACGGCGCCAACAATCACTTCGATCTGCTGCCCGCCTTGCTCAAGCACGCCGACCGCGTGCAGGCCATCCTCATTTGCGGGAAGAACAAGGAGACCTACAACGCCCTCGTCCACTGGCGCGCCACCCATCCGGAATTCTCCTGCTACATCGAGGGCTATTCCGAGGTTGTGCATCTCCTCATGCAGGCGAGTGACGCGATCGTCACCCGCGGCGGCACCACCACCTGCGCCAAGGCCCTCAATTTCCGCTGCCCGATCGTCTTCAATGCCTTCGGCGGCATCATGCCCCAGGAGGAGCTCACGTGGAAATTCTTCCGCAACGGCGCCGCCTCCGGAAAAGTGGAAAACGCCGCCGACTTCGCCCGCATCCTCGACCGCTGGATGAGCGAACCCGAGGTCTACCGCACCGCGCGCGAGAACTTCCTCAAGCTCCGCTACGAGGAGGATCCCACCCTCTTGATCGACGAGTTGGTCGCCCTCGCCAACGAAGTCGTCGGCGCGAAGCTCAAGCGCCGCGTCTGGCCGCCCGTCAACGGCGCGAAGCCGGTCTGAGGGTGGTGGTCGGAGGGTGGGGCCGCTGACCCCAAGCCGCTCGTTCGACCTCCGTAGCGGAACGCCTTGCGTTCCGTCCGACAGCAGCAAAGCGCTCCCGCCACCCGGCCGCTTGCCCTCACGCCGCTGCTTCGACCTCCGTAGCGGACCGCCTTGCGTTCCGTCCGACAGCAGCAAAGCGCTCCCGCCACCCGGCCGCTTGCCCTTACGCCGCTGCTTCGAACTCCGTAGCGGAACGCCTTGCGTTCCGTCCGACAGCAGCGAAGCGCTCCCGCCACCCGGCGGCTTGAGATGGTCAAGCCGCTCGTCCACTCCCCACGCACTCCCCACGCAATCCGCTTGGCCGCAACCCAACCCGCCCTCTAACGTCGCCGCATCTTGTCCGCCGAGCCGCCCGTCATCGCGTATCTCTTCACCACGTTCCCAAAAAACACGGAGACGTTTCTCCAGCGAGAAATCATCGCCATGAAGGCGCACGGCGTCCGGCTCCGCCTCCACTCGCTCTGGGGCGGCGGCGGCTCATTTCGCGGCCTGCCCGTCGCGCACTTCAACAAGTGGCGGCTGCTCACGCTCGTCTGGATGATCCCGTTCGAATCGCGGCGTCGGCCCGACGTCCTGCGCCAGGTGCTCCACGGCCTCTTCACCCGCCGGCCACCCTCGTGGCTCAACTTCTGGGAGAACATGCTCGGCGCCGGCTTCGCCTGCCTCTGCGCCCGCGAGTTCCGGAAGAATCCGCCCACCCTCGTCCACGCCGCCTGGGGCGGCGCGCCCGCGACGGCCGCCTGGTTGCTCTGGCGCATGGACGGTCACCGCTTCAGCGCCGCCGCCCACGCGTATGATATTTACGAGCACGGCGGCGATTGGTGGCTCAACGACAAGCTCGAGCACGCCGCCTTCATTCACACCTCGACCGAGATGGGCCGCCGCCGCCTCGTCGAGCGCGGCCTCGCGGCCGACCGCGTCATCTGCATCCGCCGCGGCCTCGACCGTCTGCCCGCACTGAAGCCGCTCCGCGCCGTCCGGACACCCCTGCACGTGGTGTGCGTCGCCCGTCTCGTCGAGAAGAAGGGGCTCGATCATCAGGTGCGGATTTATGCGGCCCTGCGCGCGGCCGGCGTGCCGTTCGAGGCCCGCATCGTCGGCGAAGGCCCACTGCGCGCTGAGCTCGAAAAACTCGCCGGCCACCTCGGCATCGCCGGCCACCTCGCCTTCACCGGACACCTCGCGCAACACGAGGTCTGGAACCAGCTCGCGTGGGCCGATGTGCTCGTTCACACCGGCGTCATCGCCGCCAGCGGCGACCGCGATGGCCTGCCCAACGTGATTCCCGAGGCGATGTCCGTCGGCGTGCTGGTCGTCACCTCTCCCGCCGCCGCCACCACCGAAGCCATCACGCAGGGCGTCACCGGCCTCGTCGCTCCGGTCGATGCCCCCGCCGACTGGGTCGCTTCGCTCCGACGCCTCTCCCACGACGACGCGTTCGCCGAAAAACTCCGCGGCGCCGCTCGCCGCTGGGTCGAGGAAAATTTCGATGCGCACAAAAACGCACGCCGCCTCCTCACGCGCTTCGAGGAGACGATTGCCTCGCCGCCGGTCGCCGCTGTGGCCGCGGCCACGCCCGCCGCGCCATCATGATCTTCTTCGACGTCACGAAGTCCGGCACCGCCGGCCATCGCTCCGGCCTCACGCGCGTGAGCCGCCGTTTGCGCGACGGTCTCGGCGCCAAAGCCAGCGCGGTCGGCTGGCCGCCCCGCCTCCCGGCCAACGTCACCTCCGCGGATTGGTATCTGACGGCCGAACTGTTTTCCGAGGAGGAGCGACCCGGAATCACCGCATTTCTCGCCGCGCGGCCCTGTCGTTGCGCCGCGATTTTCCACGACGCGATACCGCTCAAGCATCCGCACATCACCTGGCCGCAAAGTGTCGCGCGTCACCCCGGCTACATGAAGCTCCTCGCGCGCTTCGATCGCGTGTGGGCCGTATCGCACGCGAGCCGCGACGAGCTGATCGGTTTCTGGCGCTGGCAACGGCTCGAGCATCTCCCACCCGTCGACGTCCTCGCCCTCGGCGCCGATTTCGATAACGAACCCCGCGCGGCCACAAACTCCGTCTCTCACCTCTCAACCCTCAACGCTCAACTCCCCTCCCTCCTCTGCCTCGGCATCATCGAGCCACGGAAGAACCAGTCCTTCCTGCTCGAGGTGTGCAGCGAACTCTGGGCGGAGGGCTTCGCTTTCGATCTGCACCTCGTCGGCCGCGTGAATCCCCATTTCGGCCCGCCGACAGTCGAGCGCATCCAGGCCCTTCGTCGCACCCCTGGCGCCCGCCTCCAGTTTCACGAGGCCGCCACCGACGCCACCGTGGCCAAACTCTACGCCACCGCCCGCGCCACCGTTTTTCCCACAATCGCCGAAGGCTGCGGACTGCCGCTGCTCGAGTCGCTCTGGCGCGGTGTCCCCTGCGTGTGCAGCGATCTGCCGGTCCTCCGTGAAAACGCCGACGCCGGCGGCTGCCTCCCCGTCGCCGTCAACGACCGCGTCGCCTGGAAGTCTGCCCTCCGCCGCATCCTCACCGAGGATACGCTTCACGCCCGGCTCGCCACGGAAGCGATCACGCGTCCGCTGCCCACCTGGGCCGCCGCCGCGCAAACCCTCGCGGCCTCACTCCCCCCGTAGCGGAACGGCTTCCCGTTCCAGCCAACTCGGCTTCCCGTTCCGGCCAACACGGTTTCCCGTTCCGACCGACGCCGCGTCCACGCGCGTCTCCACGCGCTACTTCGTCCTCACCGGCGTGACGGCCGCATTCGCCGCCGCCGCCGCACTGGGTGCCTCGGCGTTGGTTTCAGCCCCGGCCGCTTTTGGCGCCGCGGCCGCGCGGGTCTCGAGCGTCTTGATGGCGGTTTCGCGCACGGCGCCGATCACCGGTGCGTTCTGGGGAATCTCAATCCTCGTCTCGAGTTTCGTGTCGGTGCCCATGTAGTCGGCGGCCACGGCCGCGAGCAGCGGCATCGCCGTCTCCATTCGTCCCGCGATCCCCAGCACCGCCACGCGCACATCCCAAATCTCCGTTCCCGTCGCCGCATCGATCGACTTGCCTTCGTTGGAGCGCGCCGAGAGCTGGAGAAACGTCTCCCGCGCGGCCGCGTCGATCTTCGGCGTCTGATCCACGCCATAGCCGACCACGATGAAAATATCGGGGGCGACCGTCGCTGGCGGCTTGAACATGCCCTTGGTCGAGAGCGCCGCATCGACGCAGGCCTCAATCACCGACGCCTGGCCCGATGCGTTGTTCAACACCGACTTCTTCGCCAGCAGCCGATACGAGATCCCCGTCGGTTTGACGGCTCCCGGCGCGGCAATCGCATCCACCAACACCTTGTGCCGGGCCACGAAAATATTGGCGCAGCCCAACGCCGAGAACAGCAGGGCCGCTCCCATCGCCAGCGGCAGCACGTGCCAGATACGCCCGGAGGGTTTCATGCGTTTGACGACTCCTCGTATAGCCCGGCCCGCGCTTTTCGCAACTGCCGCCAGGTAACGGCGCTGTTACCGCTCTGAAAATATCGATTCGCAATGTGGAAAGCGGGGAAGCAGGAAAAAACAAAGAGTGCATTTCGCTCTCGCCGGTTTTCCTCCTGCTTTCCCGTTTTCCGCATTTTTTTCCGGGGTATTTTATCCCTCAATCCATCTTCACGCGCGCGCGGTAAAACGCGTCGCACCGGGCATAAATTTCCTTGGGCGAGCTCAGGCTGAGCGCCTCGGCCGCCAGCGCCCGCGCGTCCGCCATGGACATGGCGCGAATCAGATACTTCACCGAGGGCAGCCACGCCGGCGACATGCTCAGGCAGTCCACCCCCAGCCCGAGCAGCAGCGGCGCGAAAACCGGATCGCCCGCCATCTCGCCGCACACGCTCACCGGCAGGTTCTGCCGGTGCGCCTCGTCGACGACGCTGCGCAGCGTGCGCAGGATCGCCGGATGCGTCGGCTCGTAAAGATGCGCGATGCGATCGTTCACCCGATCGATCGCGAGCAGGTATTGGATGAGATCGTTTGTGCCGATGCTGAAGAACGAACACTCCTTCGCCAGCAAATCGGCCGTGATCGCCGCACTCGGAATCTCGATCATCGTGCCGACCTCGAGGTTTTCATCGAAGGCCACGTTGCGCGCCCTCAGCTCCACGCGGCATTCCTCCAGCACGGCGTTCGCGCGGATCAGCTCCTCGGCGCCACTGATCATCGGATACATGATCCGGACCTTGCCATGGCTGCTCGCCATCAGAATCGCCCGGAGCTGATCCTTGAAAATATCCTGGTGCTCCAGGCAGAAACGGATCGCGCGGAAGCCCATGAACGGGTTGTTCTCCTTCGGGAAGAGCTCCGCCTTGCCCGCCATCGGCTTGTCGCCGCCCAAATCGAGCGTGCGGATGACCACCGGCTGCGGCGCCATCGCCGCCACCACTTCCTTGTAGGCGAGAAATTGCTCCTGCTCCGTCGGAATCCGCGCGGAGTTGAGAAAGAGAAACTCCGTCCGGTAAAGCCCGATCCCGTCCGCGTAATACGCCTTCGCCTTCGTCACCTCCTCCGCCTTCTCGATGTTCGCCATCAACGCCACCGTCACCCCGTCGAGCGTCACCGCCGGCTGGCGATTCACTTCCAGCAACCGCGCCTCGAACGATTTTTTCTGCTCCTGGATTTTTCCGTAACGAAACAGCGTCGTCTCCGTCGGGTTGAGGATCACGAGCCCGTCGTAGCCGTCGACGATCGCCCAGTCGCCGTTCGTGACCCGCTGGGTGAGATTGCGCACGCCCACGACCGACGGCAATTTCATCGAGCGGGCGACGATCACCGCGTGACTCGTCTTGCTCCCGGAGTCCATCACCAGCGCCAGCGCGGCGGAACGGTCCAGCGTGGCCGACTCCGAGGGCGTGATGTCGCTCGCGATCACGATGCGCTGATCGGCGAGCCGGTTGAGCGAGTTCTCCGCCTGGCCCAGCAGATTCTGCAGCACCCGCTGGGCGACATCGCGCAGATCGCCGGCCCGCTCGCGCAAATATTCATCGTCGATCTCGGAGAACGCCTGCACGTAGCGAAAGGAAACCTTGTGGAAACAGGTCTCGATATTGCGGCCGGTGGATTCGAACTCGCGGATCGTCTCGCCGATCAACGCCTCGTCCTCGAGCACCATGAGATGCGCGTCGAAGATCGCGGCCTCCTCCGGCCCGATATTCTTCTCCACCTCGTTCTTGATCTTGGAAATCTGCTGCCGCGTCACGACCAGCGCCCGGTCGAAGCGCGCCACTTCGTCGATCCGCTTCTCGGGCTCGACCTCGTAACTCGGCACTTCGACGTCGCTCTGCAAATAGACGAATATTTGTCCATAGGCGATGCCCTGCGAGGCAGCGATGCCTTGCACGGTGAGTTCGGTCTTCGCCCGAGAATCCATTATTGGTTTTGAAATTGAGGCTCCGGCGCGAAGGGGGCGCGGTCGGCGCCAGACGATAACGCTTCCGCCCTGAGGGGGGTCAATTCGGATTTACGATAGTCGCGCTTCCTCCACGAACGCCGACGCTCCCCACGCCGCCCGAATCGCCGCGACGATCGGCGCAATCGTCACGTTATCGTCCAAAAAAGCGAAACACGCGCTGCCGCTCCCACTCATGCGGGGCGCCAGGCCGAATTCCGACCGTAATTGCTCCAGAAGCACCGGCAGCGCCACGAACTTCGCGAAGGCCGGCGGCTCCATGTTGTTCCACAGAAGGGCCTCCGCCGGCGCCTCCGGATCCGCGCTCCAGGCCTCGAGCCGGGCCTCGGCCTCGGCCGCAGGCAAATAGCTCGCCGGCGCGCCGGTCGCCAGACGGGCATAGGCCCATGGCGTGCTGATCCCGAAGCCCGGTTTGAACACGAGCACCCGCCGCCCCCGCAACCGCACCGCCGCCCGCTCCGGCAGCGCTTCGACCTTTTCCCCGCGCCCCCGCATAATCACGGGCCCGCTCGCCAAAAACAGCGGGCAGTCGGAACCGAGCTGCGCCGCGACCTCCGTCAGCTCCGTTGGCGCAAGGATACGGCTGGAAATCCTCGCCAGCGCGCGCAGCGCCGCCACGGCATCGCTGCTCCCGCCGCCCAACCCCGCGCCGATCGGGATGCGCTTCTCCAGAAAAAATCGCGCGCCTCCCCCCCATTGCGTCGCCGCGGCGAAGGCCCGCGCCGCTTTGAGCACGAGGTTCGATTCGTCACACGGCACCGCCGGATCGCTGCAGGTCAGGGCAAGCCCCTTCGCCGGCTCCACGTGCAGCGTGTCTCCAAAATCCAACTTCGCCACGACCGACACCAGGTCGTGAAACCCATCCGGCCGCCGCCCCGTGATGGCGAGGAAGAGGTTCAGTTTGGCGGGGGCAAAGATCGAAATGGGGCTCACAACCGTAGAAACCGTTGATGAACGCTCATTGTCACTGATGTCTCCAGCCGGATTTTTGATTTTCATTAGCGTCGATTAGCGTTCATTAGCGGTTTCAGCCAAATGCCCTGCGACCTGATTCTTGTTCTCGACGCTCAATCTCCCCGCGAAGTCGCGCCCACGCTCCGCCCGTTGCAGGGCATCGTCCGCTGGGTGAAGGTCGGCCTCGAGATGTATACCGCCTGCGGTCCCGATGCCGTGCGCGAGATCGCCGGCATGGGCTTCAACGTTTTCCTCGATCTCAAGCTGCACGACATCCCCAACACCGTCGCCAAGGCCGTCGAATCCGCCGCGAAACTTCCGATCGGCATGCTCACGCTGCACACCTGCGGCGGACGCGAGATGATGCAGTGGGCCGTCAGGGCCCGGCAACAGCACGCCCCCCAGCTTCTCCTCCTCGGCGTCACCGTGCTCACCTCGATGAGCGCCTCCGGCCTCGCCGAAACCGGCGTCGCCGATTCTCCGGAGAAACAAGTCGTCCGCCTCGGCCGTCTCGCCGCCGAATCCGGCCTCCGCGGCCTCGTCTGTTCACCGCTCGAGATCGCGCCGCTGCGCGCCACGCTGCCGCCCGAGATTACCCTCGTCACCCCCGGTATCCGTCCGCGCGATGCGAAAGCCGATGACCAAACCCGCGTGATGACGCCGCGGGAAGCCGCCACCGCCGGCGCCACCTACATCGTCGTCGGCCGCCCCATCTTCAAAGCCCCCGACCCCGTCGCCGCCGCGCGAGCGATCCTCGCCGAACTCGGATCACAGCCATAAGCGGTAAGCTGAAAGCTCAAAGCTCGAATCACTCTTCCTCGCTCCCCTTCTCCAAGCTTATCGCTTAAAACTTACAGCTTACCGCTCTCTCCATGTCCCGCACCGCCGCCATCCTCCTCGCCGCCGGCAGCGGCTCACGCATGCAGGGCGCGGTCAACGACAAGGTCCTCGCTCCGCTCGCCGGCCGGCCTGTCTTCGGCTGGTCGGCCGCGGCGTTCATGCAGAGCGCCATCGCCGACCTCTACGTCGTCGTCTACCGCGATCAACGCCAGATGATGGAGCTCTCCGCCTACGCGCCGACACCCTCCGTCCTCGTGCATGGCGGCCGCGAGCGGCAGGACTCGGTCATGAATGCCCTCGCCGCACTCCCCGCTGATATCGAGCACGTCTTCATCCACGACTGCGCCCGCCCGCTCATCCGCGCCGAACAACTGGTCGCCCTCCACAAGATTGTCCGCCGCGAACACGCCGTCGTCCTCGCCCGTCGGGTGATAGACACGCTCAAGGAACACCGCGACGACGCTGGCCCCCGCACGCTCGATCGCGCCCGGCTCTGGGCAATGGAAACTCCGCAGGTCTTCTCCCGCGATCTCATCTCGCGCGCCTATGCCCGCGTGCAGGCGCGTGGCGGGCACGTCACCGATGACGCTCAGGCGGTCGAACAGCTCGGCCACCCCATCGCGCTCCTCGAAAACGCGTATCCAAACCCCAAGCTCACGACCCCCGCGGACCTCGCGTATCTCGAATTCCTCCTGAATCCAGCGGGCGCTTAAGCTTTAAGCTTTCCGCTTATCGCTTAGAGCTTTTCCCCATGAACTTCCGCATCGGCCACGGTTACGACATCCACCGCATCGTCGCCGGCCGCCAGCTCGTCCTCGGCGGGGTGAAATTCGACACCGATTTCGGCCTCGACGGTCACAGCGACGCCGACTGCGTGACGCACGCCGTCTGCGACGCCCTGCTCGGTGCCGCCGGCCTGCCCGACATCGGTCACTTCTTTCCGAATACGGATCCCGCCTACAAGGACATCGACTCGCAAGTCCTCCTCGCCCGCGTCTGCGGCGAGCTCTCCAAGCGCAGTTTCGCCATCGGCAACATCGACATCAGCGTCATCGCCGAGAAACCGAAAATCTACCCCCACATCGCCGGGATGAAAGCCGCGCTCGCCAAGTCGACCCACCTCCCGATCTCGAACATCGGTCTGAAGGCCACGACCAACGAGGGCGTCGGCGACCTCGGCCTCGGCCTCGCCATCGCCGCCCACGCCGTCGTCCTCATCGCCAAAGCATGACGGCCACCAAAAGGCGCAAAATGCGCAATAAATTCCGCGTCGCGTCCTTCTCCCCCTTTCTGCGCCTTCTGTGCCTTTTTGCGGCGATGCCGTTTCTTCCCGGCTGCCTCAAACGCGAAACCGCCGTGCAGCGCGGCATCCGTGAGCAGGTTCTGCACAAGGGCATGGGCGCCGATCCCACCGACCTCGATCCGCACGTCGCCACCAACATCGCCGAGATCGACGTCGCCTCCGCCCTCTTCGAGGGCCTCGTCACCGAGGATCCCGTCGACCTCCATCCTGTCCCCGGGGTCGCCGCGCGCTGGGAGGTCTCGGCCGATCTGCTCACTTACACTTTCTTCCTCCGCCCCGAAGCGAAGTGGTCCGACCACCGCCCCGTCACCGCGCAGGATTTCGCCGCCTCGTGGCGGCGCGCGCTCACGCCCGCCCTCGGCGCCGAGAACGCCGGCATGCTCTACGTCATCCAGGGGGCCGAGGCGTTTCACAAGGGCGCCCTCAAGGACTTCGCCCAGGTCGGCATCAGCAGTCCGGATACGCACACGCTGCGCGTCGTCCTCGAGCATCCCACGCCGCATTTTCTCTCCCTGCTCACGCACCCGATTTGGGCGCCGGTCTCGATCGCGGCGATCGCCACTCACGGCGATGCCTACAGTCGCGGCGTCGCCTGGACCCGCCCCGGCCGCCACGTCGGCAACGGCGCCTTCAAGCTCAAGGAGTGGCAGCCCAATCACCGCATTGTCGTCGAAAAATCGCCCACGTATTGGGACGCCGCGCACGTCCGGCTCAACGCCGTGCATTTCTATCCCATCGAGAGCGCCGACGCCGAGGAGCGCACGTTCCGCACCGGCCAGCTCCACATCACCTACGTCCTGCCCTTCGGCAAAGTCGACGCCTACCGCACCAACTCCCCGCAGTTCCTCCGCATCGATCCGTATCTCAACACTTACTTCTTCCGGCTCAACGTTCGCCAGCCGCCGCTGCACAACGAAAAGGTCCGCCGTGCCCTCGCCCTCGCCGTCGATCGGCCCGCGCTCGTGCAAACCCTCCTCCGCAGCGGCCAGCAATCCGCCGGCGCCATCACGCCGCCCGGCCTGCCCGGCTACACTCCGCCGCCTGGCACCCCGTCGGATCTCGCGACCGCGCGCAAGCTTCTCGCCGAAGCCGGCTTTCCCGGCGGCAAGGGCCTGCCGCCCCTCGAGCTGCTGCACAACACCTCCGCCAACAACCGGCTGATCGCCGAGGCCGTCCAGGAAATGTGGCGACGCGACCTCGGCGCCGATGTCCGTCTCGTCAACCAGGAATACAAGGTCGTCCTCGCCGAGCGCCGCGCCGGCCGCTACCAGATTCTGCTCGGCGACTGGGTCGGCGATTACCTCGACGCCACCACGTTCCTCGACCTCTGGCGCACCGACAGCGGCAACAATCACACCGGCTGGGGCAGCACCGAATACGACGCGCTGCTCTTCGCCGCCGCCCGCACCCCCGACCTCGCCGCCCGCGGCGCCCAGTTGCAGAAGGCCGAGGCCCTCATGCTCGCCGCCTCGCCCGTCATCCCGCTCTACTACAACACCCACGTCTTCCTCGCGCACCCCTCCGTGAAAGGCTGGCACCCCACGCTCCTCGACCACCACCCCTACAAGCATGTGTGGCTGGAGCATTAAGCCGCTGTCCGCCGGTGGGGCCCGACCCCCGGGCTGGCCGTGTAGCGGAGCCGCTTCCGGCTCCGTCGGAACCGGATCCCGTTCCGCTACGGAGCGGACCGACCGATGGTGGGGCCCGGCGTTTTTGTGTTTCCTGGGCCTTCTGGCGGCCCTGAATTCCGGCTGCTCGAAATCCACGTCGGTCGACTCCACCGCTCCCCAAATCCTCCGCGTCAGCCAGCGCAACGAGCCCGTCGATCTCGATCCCGCCACCACGACCCTGCCCGACGAGTTCGGCATCCTGCGCGCGCTCCTCGAAGGCCTGCTCATCCCGGGCCCCAGCGGCGGTGAGCCGCAGCCCGGCGTCGCGTCGCGCTTCGAAGTTTCGCCCGACGGCTTGGTCTACACGTTTCATCTGCGCACCAACGCGCGCTGGTCCGACGGTGCGCCCGTCACCGCGCCGGATTTCGTGGCATCCTATCGCCGCACGCTCACCCCCGCCACCGCCGCGCCCAAGGCGAGCGTGTTTTACCCGGTGAAAAACGCCCGCGCCTTCGTCGCCGGCACACTCAACGATTTCGCCGCCGTCGGCATCCGCGCTGCGGATACGCACACGCTCGTCATCACGCTCGAGCAACCCACGCCGCGTTTTCCTTACTACGTTGCCAGCGGCCCGTGGCTGCCGGTGCCGGTCCGCGTCGTCGAGAAACACGGCCACACCTGGACCCGCCCCGGCAACTTCGTCGGCAACGGCCCGTTCTCCCTCGCGGAGTGGCGCGCGGATCAACGCATCGTCGCGCGGAAAAACCCGCACTGGCACGGCGCCGCCGGCGTGCGGTTGGCCGAGATTCAGTTTCTGCGCTTCGACAGCGGCGACAGCGAAGAGCGGGCCTTTCGCGCTGGCCAGGTCGACGTCACGATGTCGGTGCCGTTCACCAAGGTGGAGGTCTACGCGCGCGATCGCCCGGCCGATCTGCACCGCGCGCCGATGATCGAGACGCGTTACCTCTCGTTCCACACGCAGCGCCCGCCGCTGAACGATCCGCGCGTCCGCCGTGCCCTCGCGCTCGCCATCGACCGCGAAGCCATTGTCACGCGGGTCCTCAGAGGCGGCCAGCCCGCCACCGGCCGCTTGATCCCCGCGGCCCTCCGCGGCCCCGATGCAACCCCACTGCCCGCCGAACATCGTTTTAACCCGGCGCTCGCCCGCGAGACGCTCGCCGCCGCGGGCATCGATCCCCAAAATTTCCCACGGATGGAAATCACCGCCTGGTCTCCTTCGCAGACGCCCGTCCTCGAGGCCGTCCAAGCCATGTGGCGCGAGACGCTCGGCATCCAGGTAGCGATCGCGATTCGCGAGGCCAAGGTCCACCTGAGTTCGCTTACGACCGGCGACTACGACATCGCCTTTATCACCGCGATTCCCGACGTCGCGGACGCAGCCGAAATTCTCGGCGATTTCGTCACCGGCGCCGTCGAAAACTATCCGCACTGGAGCGATCCCGCGTTCGACACCGCGCTCGCGCGCGCCCGGCCCCTGCCCGTCGCCACCGACCGCACCGCCGCGCTCATCGAGGTCGAAGCCCGCCTGCTCCAGGCCGCCCCGCTCACCCCGCTGTATTTCAACCCAAAGATCTGGCTGATGTCCCCCCGCGTCCACGGCTGGCAGGAAGACGGTCTTTGGGCACGCACGTATCCACAAATGCATCTCGACGAAAAATAGCCCCGCCATCGAGTCGCCGAGGACACGGAACTCTTCATCGAGATCGTTTGCCAGATCGTCAGCCCCGTCCTGCCCATCTTCTCAACTATCCCGCGGGGCGGGAAACGGGTTGCCGCCCAGCGACCGCTCCGGTCTCCTCCCGCCACCTTGCTTCCAGACACCGCCCATCCGCCCGCGAAGACGGCGCGCCAGCATCTCCCGCGGCGCCTGTTCGATGCCGTCTATGAGATGAACGTCGCCGGCAACCATGCCGACTTCATCTCGGCCGTCACGATCGGGCTCACCCGGCTGATCGCCGCGGACGTGTGCGTCGTCCAGTTCTTCGATCGGACCAGCGACCGACTCCGCTTCCAGAGTATCCCGGATGAGCCGTTCACGCTGGCGGAGATCGCCTATTATCAGACCCACGCGAGCGAATTCCCTCTCGTGAGCTACTACGAGCGCACGCACGACACCCGCGCGCGGCGCCTGAGCGACGTGACCGATGCCGCCACGGCGGGCGAGCGCGTATTACCGCCACTGCCTCAACCGCCGCGGGCTCGTGCATGCGCTCGCCCTGCCGATCCAAGTCGACGCCCACGCGATCGCCGCGGTGTCGTTCAATCGCCGTGGGCGGGATTTCGCGCTGCGCGACTGCGCCTTGCTCGATGCCTTCGCCCCGCATTTTCGCCTCGCCTGGAGCCGCCAGAAAAATCCGTGCGGCGCGGCCGCACCGCCGCCGGCGCGGAGGGCCGGGCCACCCCGCGTGAGACCGACGTGCTCTACTGGATCACCGAGGGAAAACTGAATCGCGAGATCGCCACGATCCTCGGCATCAGCCTTTACACCGTGCAACGCCACGTGGCCCAACTCCTGCGCAAGACCGGCGCCGAGAACCGCCACGCGCTCACGGTGGCACGGCTCAGGAGCGAGTCCGTCGCCTGAATCGGAACGATTCGATCGCACCGCGAAGGCCACGTCGTCTCCGCCCCGCAGCCCGGCACCTGAGCGGCGGGACCGCATTGCGCGCGATGGCCGCGCAGGCTCAGACCTCCTGAGCCCATCCACGCGAAACACCGGAGCGGGGAAAAGTGTGAGCCAATTTTGCAACATTGGACGCTGTGGAGTAGCGCGGTGCTTTAGCCCGCGTCTGGACGGTTTCAACGCGGGCTGAATCACCGCGCTACCCGAGCGCCTCGGCGCACGTCGATTCCACTGGGTCAGGAGGTCTGATGCTCTCTTCGCTCACGCAGAGGGCTACCGCGTGAGCTTGGATTGCGTCGTTCCGGCTGGACGGTGCCGCGGAGCCGGAATTTTCCAGACCCCGAAACATCTACCCACACGTGGGCATATACCGCCGGGGACCGGATGCAGTAGTCTCTCCGCGTGCGCCCAGGACAGTTGTCCGCCGCCAAGTGGGTTTTTGTTCCGCCGATCCTTGGAGGAGCAATTTGGGAGCACCTCCAGCCATGCCTACTCCTCCAGCGCTCCCGTCGTTCCGCCCCGTCTGCCTGCGTCGCTTGCGCGCGGGCCTGCTTGCGTTTGCGCTCGTCGCGGCTTCCGGCCTCCGCGCCCAGTCCGCCACCATCGGCTATAGCCCTGTCGCGAACGCCGATGCGCCCTCCGTGAATTCGTTTGTCAGCGGCATGTCCACCGGCACCGGCTACATCGTCCCCTTCCGCGTCAACTCGCTCGGCGACTACTCGCTCACCTCGGTCTCGCTCCTGCTCAGTGGCAACTCCAGCGTCACCAGCCTCTCGCTCAGCGTCTCTTCCACGCTTCCGACCGATCTCACCGCGCCGACTGCGCTCACCACGTTTACCACGACCGGCGCGCTGGGCGCGACGCCCGCGGCCTTCACGTTCAACGCCGGCGCCACGCCCACGCTCACCGCCGGCACGACCTACTATTTCCGGGTCGCCTACACCGGCACTGATACCGTCAACTGGATCAGGGCCAACGGCACCGCGATCTCTGGCTCCGGGGGGATCCCGCCGCTGAGTTTCATCGACAGCTCGTTTGCGGCGGGCCAAGCGATTACCTACCGGTCCGTCACCAGCGGCGGCTTCACCGACCTCAACAACCACATCGGCGCGTTCTCGATCACCGCCAACGCCGTCAGCGCCGTCCCCGAACCTTCGACCTACGCCGCGCTCGCCGGCGCGCTCGCCCTCGCCGCTGCTTTTTTCGTTCGCCGCCGCCGCGCGCGGCCTTGACCGTCCCGCGGCGCGGCGGCATTCAACCGCCGATTCTCCGCGCCCCATGCTTCCCACCCCGCCCGCGCCGACGGGGGTCCGCTTTCTCCGCGCCCCCGAAACCTGGCTCGTCGCCGCCCTCGTCCTCGCGACCGCGTTCGTCCGCTTCGTCGTCCGTCCGCCGGCCGTCGCGCCGAGTTTCGAACTCTATTTTCAACTCGCCTCCGCCTTCGTCAGCGGCGTGCTCGCCGCTTTTTTCATCGTCGTCGGCGAGCGCCTCCTCCGCGCGCTTCCGCCCGCCTCGCTCCCCCGCGCCCGCCTCGTCTGGCTCGCACTTTCGGCGGCCCTGGCTCTGGCGCTTTTTCTCAACGTGCGTCCGCCGCGCGCCGCGCCGCTCGCGCGCCTCCTCGAATCCACCGCGCTCGGCCTCTTCGCCACCGCATCCCTGCTGGCGTTGTTCCTCCCCGTCTCCGGCCTGATCCGCGCGCGCGACCTCCGCCGCGTCCTCGGCGAAGTCCTCGCTCGCTGGCTCCCGTTCCTCACCTACATCGCCTGCGTGGGCACGCTCATGTCTGCCACGCTCGTCACGACGCCGCTCGTGCTCGACCCCGTGCTCCTCCGCATGGACCTCTCCCTCGGCTTCAGCCCGAGCGAGGAAATCTTCGCGTGGGAATTCGGCCTGCACTGGGTCCGCCTCGTCAGCCAGTGGGGCTACCCGCTCCTCGGCGCGTTCGTCGCCGCCGTCGCCGCCACGCTCCACCTCGCCGCTCCCGCCGCGCACGCCCGCCGCGGTCTCGTCGCCCTCACCCTCGTCGCGACGCTCGGCCTCGCCGCCTATCAGCTCGTGCCGGCTGTCGGCCCGCTCCACGCGTTTCCCGCCCTCTTGGAGCGCCCTGCCGACACCCCCGACCTGCGCGCCCGCGCCGCCGACCTGCGCCGCGCGATCATCGCCGGCCCCGACCGTATCGCCGCCCGCACGACGCATCCGCGCAACGTGATGCCCTCGCTGCACACGGCCTTCACGCTGGTCGCGCTGGCCGCGGCGTTCCACTGGCGGCGAAAATTTTTCTGGTGCTGCCTGCCTGTCGGCGCCGTGCAGATCTTCACCGCCCTCACGCTCTGCGTCCACTACCTCGTCGACCTGTTCGCTGCGGTCCCCTTCGCCGCGCTCTGCTGGTGGCTCGCGGATCGCGGGGTGCGCCGCTCCTGCGCTCCGTCCGACACCGCGTTGCCCGCGCTCGCGGAAACACCCCGGCTCACCTCCTGGTTTTTGGCCTCCCTCGCCGCCTCGCTCACCGGTTTCCTCCTCTGGGCCAGATTCGCCCCGCTTTCACCGTGGCTCGCGTGGCCGCTCGCGGGCCTGATCGCGGGCTTGCCGGCGTTCGCCGCCGTCCGGCTCCATCGGCCCGCGGTGCCCGCCAGTGCGACTGCCCCCCCTCGCTCTCCGTCTTCCCCTCCCTCTGTCTCACCGTCTCACCGCCTGCTGGCCATCGCCGTCTTCTGCTCCGGCGGCGTCGCCCTCGGGCTCGAACAGATCTACGAGAAATATCTCTCGACGCTCCTCGGCGCGAGCCGCCCCGCCACCACGATCGTGCTCGCGGTTTACTTCACCGGACTCGCGCTCGGCGCCTGGCTTTGCCCAAAACAAACAGAAGGGGCACCGCGCCGGCTCGCGCTGCTGGAGTTGTTCATCGCCGCGTGGGCGGCACTGGTAGGCGTGGCGTTTTTCGCGTGCGACCGCGTGCTGGGCGGCTGGCTCGCCGCCGCCGGCAGCTCCGCGTGGGGCCTCGCCGCGGCGCGCGCGGCCGTCGCCGCATTTTGGATACTGCCGCCCGCGCTCGCGATGGGCGCGCAACTGCCGACGCTCGCCGCCGTGCTCGCCGGCCACGAGCGCTGGCGCGGCCACCGCCTGGCGCGTTACTACGCGCTCAATCTCGCGGGCGCCTTCGTCTTCACCGTCCTCACGCCGCCGCTGCTTTTCTCGACGGTCGGCGCCGAGGGTGCGCTCTGGGCGATCGCGGCACTGGGCGCGGCGATCGGTGGCGCGCTGTGGTTTGGTTTGCCCGGGAGCGCGACCGCCCCCGGTCGCTCAGTGGAACTGCGACCGAGGGCGGTCGCGCTCCCCGTTGTTCCGCTCGCGCTCGCCTTCGCCGCCGGGTTCGCGTTCTTCGCGCTCGAAGTCGTCTGGTTTCACCTCATCGGCGCGGTGTGCGGCACGAGCACCTTCAGCTTCTCGACGCTGCTCGCGGTCGTGCTGCTCGGGCTCGCGCTCGGCGGCCGGTGGGCGGCGCGGCGCTCCGTGGCGCTCGCGCCGGTGCTTGGCTGGCTCGTCGTGGCGCTGACCGCGGGCAGTGCGCTCTGGCCGTGGGTCGGCCGCTGCCTCGCGCGCGTGCAGGCGGTGCAGCAGTTCGAATGGTTCTGGGCGGGCGAGCTGCTGAAGTTCCTCGCCGTCGCGGTCGTCGTGCTCCCATCCGCGACGCTGGCCGGCCAGGTATTCCCGCGCTTGCTGCGCGGGTTCGAGCGGTCGCCGGAGGGCAGCCGTGCCGTCGGCGCGCTGTGCGCGGCCAACGTGCTCGGCTGCGTGGCGGGCGCACTGGCCGCCGGCTTCGTTTTCATCCCCGCTTTCGGGGCCGAGCGCACGCTCCTCGTCCTCACGCTGCTCGTCGCGGCCGCGTGGCTCGGCGCGCTGCTCGCGGCCTCTCCCCGTCCCTCGTTCTCTCCTTCCCTCCTTCTTCCCGGAATCGCCGGGCTCGCACTCCTGCTCGCGCTGCCGCCCTGGAACCGCCTCCAGCTCACCGGTGGCCACGGCGTTTACCTCCGCCGGCAACTCGCACCCGACGCACAGCTCGCGTTTTTCCGCGAGGATTTCTCCGCCGGCTTCGTCACGGTCGTCACCTCGCGCCAGCCCGGCCGCACCGTGCCCGTCAAGACCCTCCTCCAAAACGGCAAGTTCGACGCCGACGACGCCGGCGAGATGCCCGCGCAGATCGGTTTCGCGCTCGTGGCCGCGCTCCATTCGCCCGCGCAGGAACGCGCGCTCGTCATCGGGTGCGGCTCCGGCCAGACAGCGTCCGTCATCGCGCGCCTCGGCTTCGCGCACGTGGATATCGCGGAGCTCTCGCCCGCGCATCTCGCGGCCGCGCGCGGCGAGTTCGGGCACATCAACGCCGGCGTGCTCGACCGCCCGAACGTCGCCGTGCATCTCGAGGATGGCCGCAACCACCTGCTCCGCACGCGCGCCCGCTACGATGTCGTGCAGATCGAACTCACATCGGTCTGGTTCGCCGGCGCGACCAACCTTTACTCCCGCGAATTCTATGCGCTGGCCCGCGAGCGCCTCACGCCGGGCGGCGTGCTCGTGCAATGGGTGCAGCTCCATCACCTGACTCCGCGTGAGCTCGCCTCCATCCTCGCGACCGCGCAGACGGAGTTTCCCTTTGTGTCCGTGTGGCGCGCGGGCGGCCAGGCCTGCCTGCTCACGTCGGCACAGCCGCCCGTCTTCAACCAAGCCATCTGGGAAAAATGGCGCTGGGCGCCCGAGCTGTTCGACGAGCGCTTGATCACCGGGCTCGGCGCCCCGGCCGCGTTTACCGCCACGCAGCTCGTGCCCGCCGCAGCGCTGCCCGCTCTGCTCGCGCGCACGCCCACCGTGCTCAACACCGACCGCAACCGCTGGCTCGAATTCCAGACGCCCCGCTACGCACTCAGCCGCCGTGATCATCGCACGGAAAATCTCCGCTGGCTCGGCGGGGCGCCCCCGATGCCCACCGCTGCAAGCCCCATCAGCAACGCAGCACGCTGAGCACGTGCCGGGACTCGTCGCTACGATGCCGCACGAGACAAGGATCATCCGCTATCGTTCGCCAGCAGCCTCATTCCTTGACTCACACCCACCGCGTCGTAAGCCCGTCTTACCATGACAACCGCGATCTCGACCAAGGGTCAGTTGGTAATGCCCGCCGCCGTCCGGAAAGCCCTTGGCCTCAAACCCGGCGACAGGCTCCGGGTCGCGCTCGAGGGCCGCAGTGTCCGGCTGGAACCTACCCGCGCCGCCCGCACCGCCTTGCGGATTAAAATCAACCGCCGCACCGGCCTGCCCTGCGCCGAACTGCGCGCCGACGCCCCGCCGGTGACACAAGCCGACGTGAAACGCATTCTCGCCGAGTTCCCGTGAAATACCTCCTCGACGTCAACACCCTCGTTGCCGCGCTCTACCCCGCCAGCCCGCATCACGCCGCGTTTAATGCATGGGCTGCGCGTCTCAAACCTTCCGATCTCGCAACCTGTGCCATCACGGAGATGGGCTTTATTCGGGTCAGCAGCGCCGCTTTGGGATTCGCCATCGGCGATAGCCGCAAGCTCCTCCAAGCCTTTCGCGTCAGCGGCCCCCCGGTAATGTCGGCACACTGCCTTCTCCCGCCGACCATCTCCCAGCTTGGGCTTCCCGTCACGCCCACACGACCGACGCCTATCTCTGCACCGTCGCCAAGGAGCACGGATTGAAACTCGCCACTTTCGCTACCGGGATCAAAGACCCCTCGGCCCTCCATCTTTGAACCCAAAGCCGTTCGCCCCACCCGAGACGTTGGATTGGAAGCGACGTTCATGTTTTGCCCAGGCCCGAGATTCGCGAAGCTGATCGGCGAGGTAGCTTCAGACGCCATTTGCCTTTGATCGCTTCATCCCCGAAATCTGCCGTCGAAAAAGCACCCCGACCAACCTTCTCCTGATGAAAAATAATAGAATTAAATCTCCGTTGGCAGGGCCCGACCTCCGGGCGGGCCGGGCAAAACGTTCGCACCCCTTCGGCCCGCCCGGAGGTCGGGCTCTACCCTCAATCGTCGCCGCGACGTTAGCCTTGTTTGCGTCGGCCCTCACCGCCGCCGAGCCCAAGCCCGCCATCTCCGCCGCCAGCCTCCTCGCCCGCACCAAGGTCCTCGCCTCCGACGAATTCGAGGGGCGCGGCCCCGGCACCCCCGGCGAGGAGAAAACCGTCAAGTATCTGGAATCCGAATTCAAGAAGCTCGGGCTCAAGCCGGGCAATCCGAACGGCACCTACATTCAAAACTGCGCGCTCGTCGGCATCACCTCGAAGCCCACGCTCTCCTTCGTCGCCGGCGGCCAGGCCATGCCGCTCACGCACGTTAACGACTTCGTCGCCTTTTCCTCGCGCGTCTCCCCGAAAGTCGAAGGCAAGGACACCGACGTCGTCTTCGTCGGCTACGGCATCGTCGCGCCCGAATACGGCTGGGACGATTACAAGGGCCTCGATGTCCGCGGCAAAACCGTGGTCATGCTCATCAACGATCCGCCGGTGATGGCCGCCGACGGCAAACTCGACACGAAAACATTCGGCGGCAATGCGATGACCTACTACGGCCGCTGGACCTACAAATACGAGATCGCCGCCAAGAAGGGCGCCGCCGCCTGCCTCATCGTCCACGAGACCGCGCCCGCCGCGTATCCGTTCGCCGTGGTCGTCTCGAGCTGGACGCGCGAGAACTTCGAAATCAGCACGCCCGACAAGAACGCCGGCCACATCGCGCTCTCCGGCTGGCTCACCCTCGACTCCGCCACGAAGCTCTTCGCCGCCGCCGGCAAAGACTACCCCACGTTGAAAAAATCCGCCGTCACCCGCGAATTCCGCCCGGTGTCGCTCAACGCCAAGGCCTCCTTCACCGTCCACAACACGCTCCGCGAAGTCGCCTCGCGCAACGTCGCCGCGCTGCTGCCCGGCGCCCACGCGACGTTGAAAAACGAATACGTCATCTACAGCTCGCACTGGGACCACCTCGGCCGCGACGAACGCCTGAAGGGTGACCAGATCTACAACGGCGCCGCCGACAACGCCGCCGGCGTCGCCGTTCTCCTCGAGATGGCCGGCGCGATGAAGTCGCTTCCGCCCGCCCAGCAGCCGAAGCGCAGCGTCCTCTTCCTCGCGGTAACCGCCGAGGAGAAAGGCCTGCTCGGCTCGCGCTACTACGCGCAGAATCCGCTCTATCCGCTCACCAAGACCCTCGCGAATATCAACATGGACGGCGCGAACCAGTTCGGCCCCACGACCGATTTCGAGGTGATCGGGCACGGTGCCTCGACGCTCGACGACGTCGCCGCCGCCATCGCCAAGGAGCAGGGCCGCACCATCGTGCCCGACACGCATCCCGAGCGCGGCTCGTATTACCGCAGCGACCACTTCGAGTTTGCGAAGGAAGGCGTGCCCGCCTTCTACGGCAAATCCGGCAAGGCCTTCATCGGCCAGCCCGCCGACTACGGCGAAAAAAAGGTCAACGAATACATCGCGAAGGATTATCACCAGCCGACCGACGAAGTGAAACCCGACTGGACGTTTGAAGGCGCCGCCCAGGACACCGCGTTCCTGATGCAACTCGGCCTCCGCGTCGCCAACGGCGACAAATGGCCCGAGTGGAAACCAGGCAACGAGTTCAAGGCCCGCCGCGATGCCATGCTGGAAAAAAAGTAGCCGCGTTATCCCCCACGCGCCGCAGGGCGCGTCCGTTTTCACCCGCCGCGGAACGGCTTCCCGTTCCCTCGGTGAAATCCCCCCGACGTCTCTTTCCCGGCGCGGGCTTGCACCTCGCAACCCGCGCCGTTCCTTTTCCACCATGTTCCCCTGCGCGTCATTCCTGCGTGTCCTGCTCGCCGGCCTCTTTCTCGCGGGCATGATCGGTTGTTCAAAGAACAACTCCGGCGGCAACGCCGCCGGCTCCGGCGGCACTTCCGCCAAAAAAATCCTCCACTTCGGCAATCAGGGCGAACCGCAGGATCTCGACCCGCACACGATCACCGGCGTCCCCGAGCATCACCTGATGCTCGCCTTTTACGAAGGCCTCGTCGCCGAGGATCCGCAGATGAACATCGTGCCGGGCGTGGCCGAGCGTTGGGACATCTCGCCCGACGGGCTCGTCTACACGTTTCACCTGCGCAAGAACGCCAGGTGGTCCAATGGCGAGGCGCTCACCGCCGATGATTTCGTCCAGACCTACCAGCGCATGCTCACGCCCGCGCTCGGTGCGGAATATGCCTACATGCTCTACAACCACGTCGCCGGCGCGAAGGACTACTATGACGGCAAGCTGAAGGATTTTTCCCAGACCGGCTTCCAGGCCGTCGATCGGCACACCTTTCAGCTCACCCTCACGCAGTCCACGCCGTTCCTGCTCCACGCGCTCAATTTTTACGCGTGGTATCCCGTGCACACGCCCACGCTGAAAAAATTCGGCGCCCTCGATCAGCGCCGCAACTCCGCGTGGACGCGCCCCGAAAACTTCGTGGGCAACGGCGCCTACGTCCTCAAGGAGTGGCGCCAAAACCAAAAGATCATCGCCACCCGCTCGCCCCACTACTGGGACCGCGACCGCGCCCAGCTCGACGAGATCCACTTCTACCCCGTCGAACTCGCCGAGACAGAGGAGCGCATGTTCCGCACCGGCCAGCTCCATATCACCAACGAAGTCCCGCTTTCCAAGACCGCCGTCTACCAGCGCGATCACCCCGACTCGATCCGCATCGATCCGTGGTGCGGCGTCTATTTCTACCGCTTCAACGTGCAGCGGAAACCCTTCGACGATGTCCGCGTTCGCCGCGCGCTCGCGCTCGCCATCGACCGCGAGTCGCTCGTGAAAAACGTCACGCTCGCCGGCGAGAAACCCGCCTACCACATCGTGCCACCCGACCTCGTCGGCTACACCAGCCGCCACCGCGTGCAGGGCGATCTCGCCGAGGCGAAGCGCCTCCTCGCCGAAGCCGGTTACCCTGGCGGCAGGGGTTTCCCGAAGGTCGAGTTGCTCTACAACACGCTCGAGAAACACAAGGTGATCGCCGAGGCGCTGCACCAGATGTGGCGCACAAACCTCGGCGTCGACATCACGCTCTTCAACCAGGAGTGGAAAGTTTACATCGAGGCGCAGCACTCGAAGAACTTCCAGTTCCAGCGCGCCGGCTGGATCGCCGACTACGTCGACCCGCACGTCTTCCTCGATCTTTGGACGACCAACGGCGGCAACAACGACACCAACTGGGGCAGCCCCGACTACGACCGCCTCCTCCAATCCGCCCTCGCCGCGAAGACCACCGGGGCCCGCTACGAAATCTACCAGCAGATGGAGAAAATCCTCATCGATGAGATGCCCATCATGCCGATCTTCTTCTATACCCACGCCCGCCTCATCAGTCCCAAGGTGAAGCACTATTACACCACGCTGGCGGACAACTTTCCCTGGAAATACGCCGACTTGGCGCCCTGACCGCCGCGCCACCGCGTGCGCGCCCGCGCCCTTTCCCGCGAATGGGAATCACGCGTTTCAAATCCGAAGCGCCAACCGGGTGGGCCATTCGGCCCATGCCTCGTTTTTCATTGCCGTCCAATGCTTAACGCAGGTGTGAAAAAACTGGCACGCGCGCTGCAAAAGGAGCCGCGTCGTCAGCGATCATCGCGGAGTGTATCCGGGAATCGAAGACGGCGCAACTCCCACCTCCATCGCTCCGCTTCGTCGGAGCTCTCATCATCATGAAATCGTTCCTCCTCGCCGCCGCCCTCCTGGGCGCTTCCCTCCCCGCCTCCGCCCTCGCCTACACGCCGAAGGATGCGGCCAGCACGCCGGCTCCGCGCGTCGTTCCGGCCAGCGTCGTGAAGCCCGGCCTCCCGCCCGGTTTCTCGCGCGCGCTCATCGATATCGAGTTCACCCTCGATTCGGCCGGTCGGCCGCAGGATATCCAGGTGCGCTCCGTGCAGGATCCGATCCTGAAGCGGCATCTGGTCGAGGCCTTCAGCCAATGGCGCTTCGAAACCGGCACGCCCGGCACCGACACCGCCGCGAAGCGTTTCGTCCTCCCGCTCGACGTGCGCGCGGAAACCTGAAGCCGGCTCCCGCCGCCTTCTTCCGCCCGCCCGCCGCCCGCGCCTCCGGCCGGGCGGCTTTCGGCCTTTTGCGTATTGGGCTTTTCCTTACGCGGTCGCTGTCTCCCCCCAGGCCGTGACCCCGGCCCCCCGGGGCGCCGGCGGCCCGCTCCTCGCCCTCCCCCCGCGGTCCGGTTCGCCGCGGCCGGCCCGGCGCGCTTCCCCCTTGTCTGACTTCGAACTTCTGCCTTCCTCCTTCGCACTTCCCTGATGCTCCGCTTCATCACGTCGCGCTTCCTGCAGTCGTTGCTCGCGCTCTTCCTCGTTATCACGGCGACGTTTTTCATGATCCGTTTCGTGCCGGGCGGGCCGTTCACTGCGGAAAAGGCCGTGACCCCGGAGATCCTCCGCAACCTCGAGAAGCACTACGGCCTCGATCAGCCTCTCTGGCAGCAATACCTCGACTACCTCGGCCGCCTCGCGCGCGGCGACCTTGGCCCGTCGTTCAAGTATCCCAATCGCACCGTCAACGAGATCGTCGCCGACAAGCTCCCTGTCTCCCTCGAACTCGGCGCGATCTCGCTTCTCCTCGCGCTCGCGCTCGGGATCACCCTCGGCACCATCGCCGCCGCCCGCCGCAATACCTGGCTCGACTACACCGCCTCCGCGTTCGGCATGGTCGGCATTTCGATCCCCACCTTTGTCGTCGGTCCGCTCCTCGTCCTCGGCTTCGCGATCCACCTCGGCTGGTTCAACGCCTCCGGCTGGTATGGTCCCATCGATCGCGTGCTGCCTTCCATCGTGCTGGGCCTCGCCTACGCCGCACCCATTTCGCGGCTCACGCGGGCCGGCCTTCTCGACATTCTCCATCAGGACTTCATCCGCACTGCCCGCGCAAAGGGCGCGTCCGAGTGGCGCGTCCTGACGCGTCACGCGCTGCGCGGCGGACTGCTTCCGGTCGTCTCCTATCTCGGGCCCGCCATCGCCGGCATCCTCACCGGCTCATTCGTCATCGAAACCATTTTTCAGATACCGGGCATCGGCCGCGAGTTCGTGAACAGCGCCTTCAACCGCGACTACACCCTCGTCCTCGGCACGGTTATCCTCTACGCGGCGTTGTTGATGTTCCTCAACCTGCTGGTCGACATTCTCCAGGCTTGGATGAATCCGCACGTCCGCCTCGACGCCTAACCCGGATATTTCATGCTCTACTCGCCAGCGACCCTCCACGGTGTGCTCGGATCAAGTCTACCGATTCAACCGTTTTGGCTATCCGGGCTAAGTGCAAAACCCCAAGCGGTTTTGCT
>Ga0163144_10002064_pt1 | contig 46853 bp, 44 predicted proteins | sample OliLak19BULKMAT1_FD_123175 | JGI IMG/M metagenome (GOLD analysis project Ga0163144, IMG submission 123175) | Freshwater microbial mat bacterial communities from Lake Vanda, McMurdo Dry Valleys, Antarctica - Oligotrophic Lake LV.19.BULKMAT1 | ecosystem: Environmental > Aquatic > Freshwater >... | reverse complement strand
TCCTGCCAATTCGATATGGCTACTCAATTAAAGGCCCACGTATAGCCAGAGTACTTTCTTCAGAGTAGCTTGTGGAAGAATTGAGTTCGTCTTACTAAGGAAACTGCATCGAACGGAAACACCACCTTACTTTCAGAAGCGTAGTGAATAGCTTGCAGTGACTCACTTTTTTCTCTTGGATAGTCCATCATAAAAGGAGCAACCACACACTCATCAGCAGGCAGCTTTGTTCCCACTTTGGTGTTTGCAAACAAACAGCCCAACAGTGTTTCATCGACGATCGAAAACCGTGAGTACGTCACTTCATCAAACAGCTTAAACAGCTGGTTCATCATTCTGAGATCAAGAACGCCTTTGTTTGGAAGACAAAAAAGCCCAGCATTAAACGTCGAGTGAAAAGTGAACTTTCCGTGTAAGTAACGGCGTAGCAACTCTCGAAAGGCGTGTTCCATGTCTGGCATTTGTGAAGCGTCTACATTCTTCCAGCTGTGAAAGTTGTACAGAACCTTTGAAGAGCCCTTGTCAAGCCAATCCAAAATTCGATGCGGTCGAGAAAAGAACAAGACGTCACTGTCCATGCAGATGATTCGATCAAACGGACACAGAAACAGTGAGTCGAGCTTTACTTTTGAAAACGTATCTCGTTGAGTAAACCGATACTCATAAAAGTCTGGGTACTTTGATTTACTCAAGAATCTCTTCATTTTTCGAGCTGATTCACTTTTTGCTACGATCGTCACCTCGAACAAATGATGAAGTGCGAATTTGTCTTTCTCAGTCAGCGTCCCGTCATCAACCACGTACAACGGATAACTTCTTTTTGCAAAGTAAAAAAAACGACGAAAAAGAAAACAGAAACATCGTCAGATGCTTGTGACAGACTAAAGAAACAATACCGGTACCATCTCTGATCACGTTTTTTTGAACCGGAAAGAAGTGCGGCGCACTCCGATATACCAATGATTTAAGAAAGTTTCGCATGTTACTCTGGACGTTATCGAGTGTAGTATATACTAGCGATTGTCTATGACAGGTCAGCTTGAAATTGTCATTCCGTTATCACTCCCGTGGATTTGGTCAGCCGATGTTCAACGACAAACTGCATTAGCGTTAGCTCGGCAGGGCCATAAAGTTCACGTGTATCGTGTGTTTGAAGGCATCTTTTGGTTGGGAAAGCTACGCAATATTTTTCGTTACGAAGCACCTCCTGAAGATCTTCCCAATCTCATTTTTCATCGACCAATCTATCTTTTCCCACCTACCGAGAATCAACTCATCACAAAAATAAACGATGGTTTTTCGCTGCGGTTGTTTGCGCTATGGATGAACTGGACTATCAGAAAACCTCGACTTCTCTATCTGTGTGCACTGGAGTACGCACACTACCCAGCACTTTTTCGGGGCTGGAAAAGCCTCTATGTCTGCGGTGACTACCATACGTATGACAAGCCTCTTTTTGATCGAGCAGCCATGGAAGCAGAGATTTTTCGAGCTGTCGATTATCCGATCACCAACTCGTACATTCTTCGAAAAGTGAACAACCACGTTCGTTCCGACATTCAAGTTATTTCTCACGGCATCTGTATTGAAGACTTTCAACGACCCTTACCGGTCAAAAAGATTAAACAGAAAGGTCGGTTGTTGATTGGGTATGTGGGTGGGATTAGTACCAGAATGGCGTGGAACATTCTTGAACCACTCATTGCCGGGCATCCTGAGTGGGACTTTGTGTTCTTTTACCCCAGCTCTCACTTGCCTTCAAAAGTTCACGTCAAAGAGTTCGATGCACTGACCAAGTATAAAAATGTCCGTCATCAGTCAACGAGTAACAGGCGAGAGCTTGCGGGGTACATGATGCAGTTCGATGTCGGAATCATTCCCTACAACACCAGTCCCTTCAATTATTACTGTTTCCCAATGAAGCTGTACGAGTATTTCTTCTACGGACTGCCAGTTCTCTCAAGTTCAATGGTGGAACTTGAGCGTTGTCCAGGATTAGTGATGATGTCAGACTCTGCTGTTCAATGGGAGAAATGGCTGAAAATGATCGAGGAGAATGGATGGCCAGTGACCAAAAAAAGACAACAACTTGAGATTGCTCTACCCAATAGCTGGGATAACACCGTGCGCAATGTCCTAAGGCAGATCCCCATTTGAGCTAGATCAAGTTATAATCAGCAACATTGAGCCGGTAGCTCAGTTGGTTAGAGCGGTAAGCTTATACCTTACTGGTCGGGGGTTCGAATCCTCCCCGGCTCACAATACTTCGAAACATATGTCTACATACTGAGTTCTTCCGAAAGCCTCAGTTATCTGGTAGTCTCCTTCTTGCCCGAAGAAAATGAGATGAATAAACCAAAAGTTGCTATCATTCTTCCCACAATCCGAGAAAAAAACTTACTCGAGTTTTTAGAGCTTTGGAAAAAAGAACTGACGATTGCTTCAAAAAAGTATCAAGTTCGCGTCTACGTGGTTGAAGATAATCCAGTTGCAACATTCAAGTTCAGTCCAAAGAACCTTCCCTACGACCTTCAGCATTATTCTTGGAAAGATATTGACAAGACCCTCGGTAAATCTGCTTGGGTCATTCCTCACCGCTCTGACACTGTTCGCAGTTTTGGCGTCTATTTAGCCTACAAAGAAGGAAACGAGTACTTCATCACACTTGATGATGACTGTTACCCGGCTTACGATCAAAAAAATACGGTAGGATACTTTATCGATGGTCATATTCAGAACATGACGTCGTTTACTTGGCGAGAGAATACCTGGTCTAACAGTATTCAAGGATACAAACCTCGCGGACTTCCATATGGTGACACCACAACCGAGCGGACCGTTGAAAACGCTGCTATCAGTCACGGCCTTTGGGTGAACGTTCCTGACTTTGACGCAATTACCGCGCTCTCCACCCCCAAAAAAGATCAGTACTTTGATCTGATAAAAGAGTTTTCTGTTCCTAAAGGTTCGTTCTACCCTATGTGCAGTATGAACTTAGCGTGGAAAAGAGAGTTTACCCCGTTAATGTACTTCTTGCTGATGGGTGAAGATCCTCAAGGACAAAAGTATATCTATGATCGGTTTGGTGATATTTGGTGTGGTCTGTTTTCGAAGAAAATTCTTGACCATTTGAACTATCCGGTCGTTTCTGGTTCGCCCTATATTTATCATACCCGCGCCAGTAGTGCTTACGATAACTTGATTAAGGAAGCACATGGGATCAAGCTGAATGAAGTTCTTTGGAAAGACCTTGATGCAATGACGTTAGAATCTTCCACCGTTAAAGAACTCTACAAAGAGCTTGGCCAAAAGCTGCCCACCTACTCTGAGTATTGGGAAAAACTGAAGTTGGCGATGTCAACTTGGGTTGACCTGTTTTAGGAGCTACGGTGAAGCTTTACACACCCAGTATAATCAAGGCATGTCCAACTCCAAATCTAAGCGTGATGCAGCAGAGCCAAAGCTCGATGACATGGTGGCTGATCTCGAGGAACTAGACCTTTGGGACTTTGCAGATCCAGCAGACCAAACCTTTTGGGAAGAGTTCTTCCGTGTTGAAGATGCCCTTGAAATGAGCGATGAGTTTGACGCGCCAAGTTTTACGATTACGGTCCAAAATAATCAAACCGGTGAAGCTAAGACATACCAAAACATCAAATTAAAGCCATCTCGTAAGAAAATTGACTGCTAACTCATAGCCAAAATCCTCCCGATTCCCCTTTCCAAGCCAAGTTTAAAGCGCTAATATAGGAGTCATGAAGTCGCTCAAACGACCATTTGTTTTTGTTGGCAAATGGATCAAAACACACTGGAAACTCTCTCTTTTTCTTCTTTTGCTAGCTGGAGTTGGTATATTTTTTCTGCTTCGTCAGGCAAATGCACCAGTAGAACAGTTGAATTTTGTGCGAGTGAAGAAAGAAAAGCTGGTCAAGACCCTCAATATTTCAGGCATTGTCGATGCCAAACAAAAAGCCAGCTTACACTACGCAACTGCTGCCAAAGCAACCTACATTGGCGCAAAAGAAGGTGACTCTATCAAGAAAGGGCAAACATTAGCCCGGATTGACGTGCAAGATCAACAGAAACGGATTCAACAAGATCTCAACAACTACTTCAATCAACGCTTAGATTTTGAACAAGGCCTCGATGATCGAGGCGACACGATCATTAACGATAGTCTCGGACGCATAGCTCAACAGGAACAAAAAGCTCTCGAAAATACCGTCCTCGATGTCGAGATTCGCAACATTGCCATCCGGAACGCAAACTTAACGAGCCCAATCGCCGGAATTTTGGTCAGCGCACCTGTTGCCCTACCAGGAGTTGTCCTTAGCCCAACTGATGTTTTCGAAGTAGTTGACCCCTATAGCCTAGTCTTTAAAGCAACTGTCGATGAAACCGATATCTCTCAAGTGAAGAAAGGCCAAATGGCCACGATTGAGCTTGATGCATACCCTGACGAACCATTTCAAGCATCGGTGAGTGCCATCGCCTATCGCAGTGCTATTACGTCCAAAGGAACGGTCTTCGTTGTAGATCTTTCTATTCCTGTTCAAAGCACTCAATCAGCAATGGAAAGATATCGTCTGGGAATGAATGGTGATTCTGACATCATCGTGGATCAAAGAGACGATGTACTCCAGATCCCTATCGACGCATTAATTGAGCGAGACGACAAAAGATATGCCAAGAAAAAAACTGGCGAGAACACTGCTGAGGAAGTTGAGATTCAGACCGGCATCGAGAATGATGAGATGATCGAGGTCATAAGTGGTTTGCAGCTGGGCGATGAAGTTGTCGCACCGTAGTTCATAGTCAGCGAGTTTACATGTTATTGGCACTCAAAAATGTTTCCAAAGTCTACAAGCTCGGTGAGCAAGAAATTCGGGCGCTCAATGAAGTCACTCTCAATATTGAAGAAGGAGAGTTCGTTGCGGTCATGGGACCTTCGGGATCTGGAAAGTCCACGTTCTTACAAGTTGCAGGCTTGCTAAGTACCGCTGAAGAAGGCTCTATCTTTCTCAAAGAGAAGAACGTCACTAAGTACTCAGAAGTTGAGCTGGCTCACCTCCGAAACAAAGAGATCGGCTTTATTTTTCAACAGTTTAATTTACTGGCCAGGACTTCTGCCCTGGAAAATGTTGCCCTCCCTTTGGTGTATGCGGGTGTGGGTGCGGCGGAACGCCGCGCTAGAGCCATCGAGATGCTTGGAAAAGTTGGGTTGCAGGATCGTATGAATAACACCCCTGCGCAGCTCTCAGGTGGCCAGCAACAACGTGTGGCGATCGCTCGCGCACTGATCAACGAACCTTCCATTATCTTCGCAGACGAACCCACCGGAAATCTCGACTCAAAAAGTGGTGATGACATTAAGAATCTCCTCCAGGATCTTTATAAAGAGGGGAAGACCATCGTCATGGTCACACATGAGGCAGAAATTGCTCAAATCGCAAAACGTTTGATCCTATTTCATGATGGAGAGCTGATCTACGACGAAAAATTTGGATACAACAAAAAGTTAAAAAGCCAGAAAACGATGGAGTACGTGGAGATGTTGAAAAAGAAACGAAAGACGCCACGCCTTCTTTTTGGAAAGGTAACCGGAAAATAAACACTTCAATGAATTTCGCAAATACCTTTGCTATCTCACTCAAAGCCATTCTGCTCAATAAAAAGCGGTCGTTCCTGACGATGCTTGGGGTCATTATTGGAGTTGGCTCAGTGGTGCTCTTAACGAGTTTGGGAACTGGCTTGCAAGCCTACGTCCAAGATCAATTTGCTAGTTTAGGAACAAACATTTTATTCGTCTCTCCAGGTGATCCCTTCGGTGAAGGTGGTCAAGAAACAAACGTCATCGAGAGTACCAAACCAACGCTAAAAGAAACGCAGTTCCGTGAGATCTTGCGAAAAAATAGAGATCTGTTTATCAATGGCACCACAACCGCAGTGAACACCACCGAAGCAAAGTACGGCACAACTACAAAGAAAGTGGTGCTTTACGGCGTCACACCAAGCTATGAAGAAGTCCAAAACGCTAAAACCGTTAAAGGGAAGTGGTATGACGATGTCGACGAAGATAAAGGGAAGCGAGTCGTCGTTCTTGGAAGCAAAATTGCGACAGAACTTTTTGGTGAAGTTGATCCAATCAACAAACGAATTTTATTGAATAGCCAATCGTATGTAGTATCAGGAGTGCTTGAAGAAAAGGGTGGCGGATTTGGTGGCCCAAGCTTCGATAACTACGTCTATCTCCCCTTCACCACAATCATGAGTAACTTCAACACTCAGGTGATCGACTCATTTATTTTCGAAGTGAAGGAGCGTGATCAGATCGATGAAGCAAAGCTGGCCATTGAAAAAGTGCTCTTAGAAGACCTAAAAGAAAAAGAGTTTACTGTGTTTGATCAAGCTGAGCTGCTCAAGACAATTAACAATATTCTTGGTGTTCTCACCGCTGGCCTGGGTGGTATCTCAGCGATATCACTGGTGGTGGGTGGAATTGGAATCCTGAACATCATGCTTGTGTCTGTTTCAGAGCGAACCCGTGAGATCGGACTTCGCAAGGCACTCGGAGCTACACCAAACGTCATCTTGCTTCAGTTCTTAATCGAAGCGGCACTTCTGTCAATAATCGGTGGAATGATTGGCGTTTTCATTGCCTTCCTGGGAACCCTAGCTGTCCAAAGTTTCTTCCCTGCCAGAATTCTTCCGGAATCAATCGCAGTGGCTTTTGGGGTCTCTACCGCAATTGGCATTATCTTTGGGGCAGCTCCTGCACGAAGCGCTGCAAAGCTTTCTCCAATCGAGGCGCTGCGTTCAGAGTAAAAGTGCTATTCTATTTATATGGGAATAATCAAGAAATTTTTATTGTTGGTGTTAGTCGTTGTGGCTGGTGGAGCCACCGTAGTATACGGATCTCGTTACATTCCAGCTGGTAGACTGGATGGGGTTAAACAGGTAGCCAACCAAGTCCAACCCTTCATCTCCAGTAACATTCAACAAGCGAACGTCGGGCAACTTGCCCAATACAGTGGTCAACTCACCACTCAGGTTCAACAGCTTTCAGGAAAAGTTCTCGGGGTTCAAACCACTGCAAAACCAGAAGATGCCTCAGGAGCAGCAGTCAGCGCAAGTAGCTCAGGGCAAGTCAACCAATCACTACCACAAAAAGCATTTGAGTTTGCTCGATACAGTTACTGTCAGGAAGTTGTCAAAGAGTATGAGTCGAGAAAATAAGCACGTCCGACCTTGGAGTGTGTGGTTCGCAAGAGTTTTCGTTTTCCTCATCTCTGCGCTTTTCACTGTTTCTTTGATAGAGCTTACTGCTCGCTGGCTCACAGAGCATCAGCACCTAAGCTACTACAAACCGATTGAGAGCAAAGTTGATCCCAACACTGAAGACTGGCGGTGGACTCACACCTTTAATGATGACCACTTCGTTCCTGACTCCCGGTTGTTCTGGAAACCCAAAATAAACTCATTTCCTTTTGATGACAGAGGCAACGCCATCTCTGAGCAGTTCGTTTCCTACAGAACTCCAGATGAAGCGCCGAAGATCTTGGTATATGGTGACTCGAATACTCAAGGACTGGTCACGAACTCATGGGCTAATGAACTCCAGCTTCTTCTCCTTTCAGCTCGTATTCCTACTGAAGTGATGAACCGTGGAGTAGTTGGTTACTCAAGTTATCAAGGAGTCGAAAGGCTGAAACAAGATTTAGAGAAGTACACTCCAAAGATTATTATCTTTGCATTTGGGTGGAATGACACTGCGCCTTCAGTAAATGCTCCTGATCCTTTTTATCGACCCTACCCAACGTTTGGTGGGAATATTTTGGCGAACTCAAGAGCATACTCAGTCGGCGTGTACTAAGTGAACGAGCAAACATTTTTGAACCTAGAGTCTCTAAGGAACAGTATATTCAAGAGCTCGAAGAAATGTATACCTTAGCAGAGCGACATGGAGCAGCTCCTATCATCATGACTCGACCCTACGACATCACTAACGAAGGCTTCCATGACTCGAAAAATTGGAGAAGTACTGTCCCAGAATACAACGAAGCAGTTCGCCAGTTTATGAGGAATGACCCTGCCCACTTTATTGATCTAGAAGCCTATTTCTCTGATCAACCTGAGCTCATCTTGGATGAGGGCCATCTTATTCCAGAGGGTCATCGCAAAGCGGCGCGTCTTCTGTTTGATCACATGGCGCAATATCACTTACTGTAAATTACAGATTTGCTCTCACCTTCATCTCCGCCTCAATCTCGTCTTTATCCCGTCCAAACTTTAATCGGGACAGTTGCTTAATCATCTCTGCTAAACGAGGGTTCATACGAGCTTTCACGGCGTCCATATCTTTGAGGAGCGACATACTAAATGGCGGCACCGGCTCGTTCTTCACGATCGTCTTAATATACACGTGATACTTCTCGACATTCGCAAGATCATGGTCGTTAAATACGGGAGTGAACTCGTGCTGCAAGAAGTTAGCGTCAGGAACACCTAACCGGAACGATACAATCGTACCGACGTTACCAAAGACGGCATTCTTGACGTCTTCGTCGATCTGGCTAATAAACTGATTGGCCACAATCAAGTTCAAGCGATACTTACGAGCCTCAGAAAGAATCACCGCAAAGTCTTCTGTGGCGTAGTTCTGGAACTCATCAACATAAAGGTAAAAGTCTTTACGCTGATCCACGGCCATACTCTGCCGCGCCATAGCAGCCGTCAGCACTTTTGGCACTAAGATCAGTCCTAAGAACTTGGCATCCTCTTCTCCCAAGATACCCTTCGATAAATTGGCTAAGAAGATCTTTTGATTGTCCATGATGTCTCGCATGTTGAACGAGCTCTCAGATTGACCAATGATGTTGCGCATCGTTTTGTTGGTAATAAACTTCCCAAACTTCGACACAATGTAGTCCAACACTTCTGATTTATGGAAGTCAGAAGTCTGTGCAATCTGGTCAGTCCAGTAACGGCGCACAATCGGATCTTTGACGTAGGGCAGCATCTCGTCCACATACTTTGGATCAGTCAGAATACGGACCAGCTCAATAAATGTCGTGCCTTTTTTCTGCATGATCGTCAACATTGCATTACGAATGGCGTGCTCAAACCGAGGACCGATGATACCCGTTTTGTGTGGGTCGTACAGTTTGTACATCAAACTAATAATCGAGTTGACCACAAAGTGTTGTTGCTCTTCGGTGTCCACTTCCATCATGTTCATGCCCAGTGGTCTACCCAGGTCTGACGGGTTAAAGTACACCACATCCTCAGCGCGCTCTGGTGGCATCAGTTGAAGTAAGTCTTCGACAAACTCACCGTGAGGGTCGATCGCACACACACCGCGTCCAGCTTCGATATCCTGCAAGATCATTTCTTTCAAGAACTCGGATTTACCGGTACCTGTTTTTCCAATGATGTACATGTGACGTCGGCGATCATCCTGAGACATGTAGATCTCTCGCTCTTGTCCACGATAGACAGACTTCCCGATTCTCAGCCCAGAGCCTGGGATTTCTGAAGGTGCGGGAGCAGACTTGGCATTCAACCAGCGAATGTGATGCGTTTCAACAGCTTTGTTTGGAAAGTGAAAAATCGTTGCAAGCTCTTCAGAGTTTAAGATCATCGTGCCGCGCTTGATCACCGGCATGTATCGATAGATAAAGTCGATCATGAACAAGTGCTTGAAGAAAATCGTCAACCGATGAAAGTTGTTGTTGGAAGAGCTGTACTGAGCAAATGCGCCCACAATGTTGTTCAAGTGTGACTGCGCTGCATACTCTTGAGGTGAAGACACCACGATTCTAATACTGGCTCGAAAACCTGGCTTACTAATTTTTCCATCAATGCTTTCCATCTTTTTTGGATCGTGCTGGTAGGTAGCTTTATCAGGATCTGACTCTCGTTTCTTCTCACTCTGCATATACGAGTAACCTTGCGTCTGCCAGCGCTTCCCTTCAGGCTGTAGCAAGATCTGAATGATGGCACCTTCACCTTCCCCAAGCTTTGACAAGGCAGATGTAATGAGAGAAAGCCCGTCGGTGGGGAGATCTTTGTACGTTTTAATTGGGAAGTAGTGGGCCTTTTCTAAGCTCAACGCAGCAAAAGCCACGCGTCCTTTTTCAGAGAAAATATTGACTTCATCCTGCTCTTGAATATCTGCACCTGGATACGCACCATGAATTTGCTTCTCAACCAGATCACGAATTTTTCGAGGACAACTAATGTAAAACGCAATGTCTTCTTTCATTGCCACAATCTCAAATGAGAATAAGTCTTCCGCTTGTAAAAAGCTGAAATATCCATCTTTTTTAATGGAGAACAACGAAGCAAACATCTGCTCAGCGGCATCGATCTTAATTTCGTTGTCTTTGGGTAGTTTTACTTGCAGGGAAACAAAATCTAAGGCGTACTCTTCTCGCTTTCGGTGTTTAAACCACTGAAAAAGCATGTACATGAAAATAGCTACCAACACTAAACAAATGACGGCAATACTTAGCCCCACTAAGAAGGAAAGCATTTGTGTAATAAAAATATCTGCTTGTTCGTACATATCTGTTTACTTTACCGAGCTATGATTCGCTGCTTTCGTCTCTATAGACGACTTTTCCTGAAAACGTCTTCATCATCTTCCAACTCCACTCAATTAACCAACGAATACTGTACGTTTCTGACTTTCGTTTCCCTTCATCTTCTGTTTTGGGCGTGATGGGTAAAACGATAACTGGAGTGGCCAGAACTCTTGGCAGTTGTTGCCCACTTTGTGGATCGGAGATGACTACTTCCTGGGGAATCTGGTCAATATTATCCTCAACCGTTTTGATAAATCCTTCTACGTCTGGAGGAAGCTCATGACTTTTTTCCGTCTCAACGTACTGCACACCTCCTGCTTGGTCTACTGCAGGATGTTCGACGGTCACGCTCAGTAACGGCGCTTCTTTCGCCATACCACCACCTGCCATCGGTGGGTTTAAGGTGTCGGTCATCTCATTTACTGCTGAAGGCAACGCGGCCGCAAGAACGCTGGTCTCTTGAGCTGGCTCTAGTTGTTCTGGAGCTTCAACGATAGGAGCTTCAACGATAGGAGTTTCAACAACTGGAGCAGCGTCTTCAAAGGTTTCTTGGCTTACGACTTCTGGCACGTCAGCGACAGGTAGAGCTGACGGTTCTTCACTGATGTTTTCAGTAACTTCTTGAGCCAGTTGATCAAGCTCGATGGGTGCAGCTGCAACATCCTCTATGGGCGTTGGGCCTGGGACTGGCGTTGGTGCTGAGACTGGGGTTGCGGTTGTAGTTGAAACTGAAGTCACATCTTCGGCTGAGCCAACCACAGCAACTGACCTCTGAGAAAAAGATCCTCGGAGGCTGCGAAATAACGACGACGTTGGAGTACTTCCGCCGATCTGGTCGGAGGGCTGAGCAGACATGCATTCATGTTACCACTAAACTAGAGCAGCTCCAAGGCATCACCCTCACGAAGTTGCCACGTATTTGCTGTTCCAGCGGGTACTTCTAGAACCGTATCCACAAATTCAGGTGATTGATACTTTGGGAGCGTTGAAAGGTCTTGAGTTTCGGACTCCGGTCGAGGAACATCTTCCAATATTCCAACGACCTTTCCCTCAAGAAGCCAGATGATATCCAAGTCAAACTTCATCCTTGGCATCCAAAATGTATACTGCGCAGCAGAAGGAAAAACAAAAAGCATTCCGTCACTTCCAATCTGCTCTCGGCCGCTGAGCCCTTCTTCAATGCTTTTGGGAGTGTTCACAATCTCTAGATTAAGTTGACGTTTTTCTCTGGAGGCGTTCTGCATCAGCTGAAAAGCATGCACGCTGTGATCTCCAAGCTCGCTCAAACGCGGTGAACTCGGTTGCACTTGGCAAGCTGCAAAAACACTTGATGCTATGCACAACACTGCGGCAACTGTGGCGAACTTTGTGGTGACTCCTTTTTTGACCAACATCGCTATACCGACCACGCCAAGTCCAAACAGTATGACTTGATTTAACCCAAGACCTGTTTGGAAGAAGAACGATTTTTCTAGTCGCAAAAACTCAAGAAGTCCACGGAAAATTCCATAAAACCCTAGATAGGCCCAAAAGAAGTTCCCAGTCCCTAAACTCCACTTTTTCTTTTTCCAAAGAAACCAAAAAACAGCTGCTAGCGCCAGCAGACCAAGTGCCTCGTAAGCAAAAAGTGGATGATAGTGAGAGTACCCACCGTAACCACGCACACGATACTCTGGCTCGATAAAAATAGCCCAAGGCAGCGTCGTTGGTAAACCATATAATTCTTGGTTCACAAAGTTTCCGATCCGTCCAATCGCTTGGGAAATAGGTAAACACAGCACTGACAGATCCAACCAAAAAAACAGATCAGTACCAAGAGTGCGCTTCTTGAGGTGAAGCAGCACACAAATACCAACAGCACCACCAAGAATCGCTCCAAGAATTGAGAGACCACCCTTCCAGATCATGAAAATACCTGAAAGATTTTCTGCATATAAAGCCCAGTCAGTCCAGACATGGTAAAGGCGTGCGCCGATAAACCCACCGAAGAAAATGGCGCCCACTGCCTGCCAATACCACTGCTTGTACTCTTCGTAAGCCTCAACGATCTTCTCACCAAGAAGAACACCTACAGCAGCAGCGATGCCTACAATCAAACCATAGAGATGAAGTTGAATCCCCGCGAACTGAATCAGCATGAGAGTGACTTTCGGTTAAAAGAGCACCAGTAACGTCAGCAGAACAAAAAACACCGTCCAGCCTACAACAAAACCTCGAATTTCTCGATCTGTGAAGCTTCGTTTAATTTGCCACAGGTACTGCTTTGTAAATTTTTCAGTAAAACGACTATATCTCCAAAAATCGTAGGTGTAGTGCAGACCCATTCCCAGCATCAACCCAATACCAATCACACTTCCAGTAGAAGTTAATACAAAGACTGTCATCAGCAGGTACACAATTAAAAAAAGCGTAGAACGTGTCAGCAACTTCTCTTGAAGAGTTTCTGCTTGTACTAATGCTTTCACAACTCCAACGTAGTCCTTGTTAGCCCACAAGCTGCGCACCAACTGGTTAAACTCTGTTTCTGGGTAAAGATAAAACGCGTGCAGAACTCGATCAAAAAAAAGGATTTGGAAGCCAATAAACACTCCCAGAATAATTAATCCAAAGGATAAGAAGTTTGGAAAGCTCCCGATAAACAAAAGGCTGTACAAGAACGGAAGTATCAGATGAATTACCATACTTTAGTATACCTGTACTATTTGATTTCAACCAAGGTACCAAGCCCCGACCAATGTTCAAACTTTGACTGCCAAACTGCCTTGAGTGCGAGATCTACTTGTTGCCGGAAAAGTGGATTTCTTTGGTAACGGTCCGCCAGATCGCTGACGACTTGATCTACTTCCGCTTGAGGAACTGTTTTCCCTAATACAATCACGTTGTGACCCGCTTCAATGGCTTCGATGGCGAGTGTAGACATGCTTTTACGCAGAGCTGGTTGGAGAGCTGCTGAAGATGATCCTGTCTGATTTTGTGCGGCGGTCATTTCTAAACCATCTGTGAAAACCAAACGAGTTGGTAAAACCTTGAGGTTTTCTAGACACTTCGCAGAAAAGGTACACGGCAGGGGTTCAGTACTGCCATCCGTAGCTAACGCAACGTGCGTGGTCATCACACCAATTTTTGGATAAGAGGTCAGTAAGCCAAGGAAGATACTGTTCTCAATAGGATCGAGCGTGATCACTTCAGCACGTTTGTGCAGATCGACAGTGGTTTGACCAATTCCTGGGAAGTGTTTGATGACCGGAATGATCTGTTGCTCTTGCATTGCATCAATCCAGAAGACCCCGTACGTACGCACCACATCTGCGTTGTCGCTGCACAATCGAGTCTTCAAAATAGGATGCTGTGCACCAAGATCAATAACTGGGGCAAAAACGATATCGACACCTACTCCACGAAGTTCCTTCGCACCTCGATCAAGCAGCGTCTTGAGTTCGTCTCGTTGAAGTGCACACTGCTCTGTAGCTGAAGGGAGGACAGTCATCCCTTCACCAGAAAGACGCTGAACCGTTCCGCCTTCATGATCTACAGCAATCAGCGGCTTTAAAAACTGACGCTCCTGCTCAGTAAGGCCTGGCTGAGTAGCCACCATTCGCGGTTGAATGGGAATTTTCTTCAGCTCGGCGGTGAGACGATCAGCTTGCAACGCTGAAACATTCTGACCAAAGAGCGTGATGAATCCAGGGACCTCATTTTGAATAGTTGCGGCAGTACTAGCAATGCTGAGTTCTTTTTCACTAGTGGGAAAGGTGATCGGAGCAGCTAAAATCTGGGCAACTTTCTGACGTGGAGTAAGCGTTTTTAGCAACTGAGCGGACACCGTTGCAATAGATCCAAACTCCGTAGGTTCTGGCGAAGGACTCACTTGGACTTGGTTGAGGGGGTCATTTTCTTGAGCAATCTCAATTTTCAGTAACTGAGGGTAGTAGGTAGGAATCAGATAGTAACGTACCCCACCAATGACAATGGCCAGTAGCGTTAAAAAGATAATCAGTGTTGTTGTTCCCGACTTCATTTGATCGATCTTTCTTGACGAAGTTGAGTCAGCTTCCACATAAATAGTCGTGCTTTGCTTTTTGCGGTTTCGGCATCTTTCACAAAAGACAGCGCTCGTTCCAACATGACACGTGGTTCTTTCTTCGCTAAACGCATGTACAGACTCTTGTGCTCCATGTCGTTTAACTCAAGAGCCAGTCGATAACCAAAGTCTTGAAACTCTTGAGTGATGTAACCACCTTTGTCTTCGAGTTGGAAGTCTTGAAATAACGTTACCAACGAAGAGAAATCTTTCTTTGGTTTCTTATAGTCTGATTGTGTCATCGTTTCTTTTCTATTGTAGCCGCTGACGCAAGGTGGCACACACATCCTTGAGAACAGCTGCTATCTGCTGCTGCTCTTCTCCATAAAATGGGGTCAGCACGTAGTCTCTGCCCGATTGGTGACGAACACCTTGACGACCATCGATTCCAATCCGAATATGAAGAAATTGATCACTGCCCAAGTGCTGACGAATCGAATTCAGCCCATTATGCACTTTCGGACCTTTCCCAAACTGTAGCTTCCACTGACCAAGCGGGATATCTAAATCATCGTAAATGACCACCAGTTGAGGCTTTTCAGCAGTTCCAGCTGCATGGTTTGCTTTCAAACCAGCCACAAGCTCTTTATCAAAGTAGTCAAGAACTCCCAAAACAGCTTCTCCTGTTTCGTTCATGTAGGTCAGTGACTTCGCTAAAAAGACGTCTCCAGCCCGGCAAAAGACTGATTTTGTTTTATGATGCTCGCGTGCATTTGTGTAAAAATCTTGATTAGTCAACTCTTTTGTTAAAGCATCCACTGCCATATACCCCACATTATGTCGAGTATTTTGGTATTCATCACCTGGATTTCCGAGTCCGAAAACAAACTGTTTCATAGAGGCATTATAATGGCTCATCAGTGATCAAAACAGATAGACCTACAACCGAGCCATTTTTCTCAGTCGTCATTCCGACATTAAATGAGGAAAAGTTCTTGCCCCGCCTGCTAGGAGACCTCAGTAAACAAACCTTCCGTGAGTTTGAAGTCATTCACGTCGATGGAAAATCCACCGATGCCACCAAAGAAAAAGCGGCCGAGTTCACCAAACTCATGGCATTGCAGACAATTACCGCAGAAAAACGAAACGTCAGTTTTCAGCGGAATATGGGTGGGAAAAAGGCACGCGGCACTTGGGTCATCTTCATGGATGCTGATAATCGTTTAAAACGAAGTTTCTTTGCACAACTGAAGACGAAACTCGATGCTCATCCTCAAACTGATGTATTCACTTGCTTATTTGATGCCTCTAAGGCAAACGTGGTGATGAAGAACTTGATTCAGATGTGTAACGTCATCATGCTCGCCACTTCAAAAGTTCGCCCTTTGGCAGCAGGTGCGCTGATCGGGATTCGTCGTAGTCATCTAGACGATCTTGAGTTCGATTGTGAAGCCAAAATGTCCGAGGATCATCATTTTGTTGAGGCAGCAGTAAAAAAGGGTTTAACATTTTCAGTGTTAACGCAGCCTCGATACTTTTTCTCACTTCGTCGCTTTGATAAAGAAGGCTCTCTCAAAATCTTCATTGCCTATGCTCGAAGTGGAGCTGTTTTGCTGGCTGGACCAAAGTTTGAACGCTTCCTGCCGGAGTATCCAATGCAAGGTGGAACAGATTATGATGAAACAAATGCTCTCCATGGCCTTTTACCCAACATGCGAGATATTATTAGTGTCACAACCAAAAGTCAGCAACAAAAGGTGCAAAAGAGTCTGTCTCGTTTCTTGCAGTTAATGAATGACATCTAAGCAATACTCCGATTTCTTACGCTGGGTTCTTCGTGCTGGCTGCGTCTTTATGCTCATTGAAGGCATCTATCACGGTTCTGGAATTCGAATGGCTGGTGTAGACGCGTATTGGCCAGAGTCCGCAGTGGTTTTTGCTCGGTTATTTATGATGTTGTGGGCATCTGCCTCACTTGTCATGGCAGTTGTTTGTTACTTCTCACAACGGTATCTCGAACAAGCAAAACCTCTACTGGTACTTTTAACGCTCCCTGCAATCATACATGCAGCGATGTTGTTAGGACTTTCACTGACGCCAATTGTAGAAATTATGCCGCTAGCAAATCTTTATGCTTGGATTCCTTTCTATGAGGTATGGATTCGTGGCGAAGCACTCCTTCTCGTTTCATATGCGCTGTACATTGCCTATGGGAGATGGAAGAGGTTCATTTAATCTATGACCAGTTTTCCAAAGCCACGAGCGCTGCTTTTCACCACAATTCAGGGCCATGCCAGTATTGCTGATGCAATTAGCCGGAAGCTGACTGCAGCTGGATGGTTGACCCTATCAGCGGCTTTTGAAGACCCTGGCTTAGTATTCTATCGTTGGGTGTATCGACACTCACCAAGTTTGTGCCGACTATATTACAACGCACTTTTCTTACCCGGAATTAGAAATTTAATCGCTATGTATACGCGAAAATCTCATCGCAATGTTTTTAATACTGCGGTAAGAAGTTTTCCCACAGAGGTGATCATTGGGACGTCATATGGTTTTGACTCACTGGTTCTTGAAGACCGTGATCAACAGAAAAAAACAGGCCAGGCTCATCCGCTTTTCATCAACATTGTGGTTGATCCCCGAACATTCTTTGCCACCAATGTGGTGGAGCTGGCAGACGCAAACTGCGTGTTTGACGAAGAAATCGCTCGTAGTTGCAAAGCGGCGTATCCCAATGCAGTGGTTGAACCAGTGGGGTGGTTTGTCCGCCCTGAGTTCAATCGTCAGGTTTCTAAATCGGACATGCGAAAAGAGCTACAGCTGAATGAGGATGTTACTACCATTCTGGTTACGGCCGGCTCAGAAGGTGAAGTAAAAAGTGCCCAACTCATCCCGCAGCTACTGGCTCTCGGTAAACCAATCCAAATTATTTTAGCTTGTGGCAGCAATGAAGACCTTCGTAAAAAATTCCAACCCTTGGTTGAGCAGTACGCCCAGAGCATCACTCAGAAATTCATCACCCTCCCGTTCACGAAAGAGCTGCATAAATATATTCGCGCAGCGGACTTGCTGGTTGGGAAAGCTGGGCCAAACACCATCTTTGAAGCAGCAGCTTGTGGAACACCATTCTTTGCAACCACGCACATCGCTGGACAAGAAGATGGAAACCTGGACATCATTAGAGAGCACCAACTTGGGTTCGTGGAAGAAAATTTGGACAAAGCAAAACAACTCCTGTCAGATATTATTACTTCGCCAGAAGTGTTGGCAAAATTTGAACCTTCACTCAAAAAACTCGCCGACTATAATGATCATTCGATTGACCGCTTGATTGTCTTGATGGACAAACTGAAGAGTACTCAGAAAGTTTAAGCAATCTTAATCGACTTAAGTTCTTCTACCGTGGTGGATTCATCCCAGCTCTTGTCGTCTCTGAACTTCATAAACCGAGGGAACCGTAGCGCTTGCCCTGCAGAGTGAATAGGCGAGGTGGTGAGTTCATCTGCGGCGACTTCAACTACTAGCTCTGGAGCGCACCATCTGTCTGGAATCAGCATTTTGTGCACCACGTATGCTGGTGGCTGTTCTTCCACTAATAAGGCATCACAGCGCTTCTTCACTTCAGCCAGTGTTTCGTCAGTTAGACCAGTTCCAATCTTGGCGAGCGTTAACACCTGCTGGGTCTTTTCGTCTATCACACCCACCAGAAAAGCACCGATACCAAACTCGGCACGCTTTCCCCGACCCATGTAGTAGCCCATCACTGTCACGTCGAGGGTATCACTCAGTTTTCCCGTCTTTCCTTCTGCTTCTTTCATCTTCACCCAGCTCCAACCTTTGCGGCCACTTTGGTAGCCAGAGCTACTCTGTTTCATCACGATCCCTTCAAGTCCCTCTGCCAACATTTCCTCGTGAAAAAGCTTGAGCTTGACTGGGTCTTTGGTGGTCACACTTTCCGTATGCACCAACACTTCGTCGTCCACAAACAACGTATCCAAAATTGCCTTTCGGTCTGTTAAAGGAAGATCAATCAAGTTTTTTCCGTTAAGATACAGCAGGTCAAACACATAGAAGCGAATGGGGATTTCGGCTGCTTTTTCTGCCACTCCGTGTTTGCGTTTTCGTTGAATAGTCTGTTGAAAGGGAATCAAGTTTCCTGTTTTTGGATCGTAACCAATTGCTTCGCCATCCAGGATACAGGCGTCACACTTGAGGCGCTTCGCCACATCATCAAGCTCCGGAAACATCGCTGAGCTCTCTTCTAAATTTCGAGTAAACGTACGCATTAATCCTGACTTCCCATCATCACCTTTTCGGAAATGAATCTGGACGCGTAGGCCATCGTACTTTGGCTCTGCGATCACTTCCGTCATTTTTTCAATGATTTCGGTAGCGCTGTTCAGCCTCTGACAAAGCGCAGGGACCACCGGGACTCCCAGTTCAATGGTGTACTGTTCTAAGAGAAGAGCGTGGCGTATGACCGGATCATGTTGTTGAAGGTACTCTGCCGCGAGCTTGCCAATATCTGCGCGACGCTGATAGGCAGCTTCAAGCATTTCTCGCTCAGATTTGTCACCACACATTGCCCAGGAAAGTGCATCCATGATCGTCATGTCAGAAAAACCAAGACGCAAGCGCCCGAGTAAAATGCGAACAACAAACTTGGCAGAAAGTGCGTCGAGCTGTTCAAACAACGCCACCACTTTATCTTGTTTGCGTTGTTGTGACTGTGCACCGGAGTCCTGTGCGATCTCTAAGAGCTGTGCGTAGACTTCGCTGACCGAGAGTTTACCAGTAGCACCTTTTCCTTGCCCCGTGCGCTGCTCGACAATGTTTGAGGCCACTTTGCCTAAGTCGCCGATCACTTTGTAAGTCTTTTCCACTTCTTTCTCTGCTTTGGTGAGATCAACTTCTCCAAAGAGCGTCCCTGCTTCGTTGGGGATCTCTGGGAGCAATCGTGCCAGCACCTTCATGATGGTCTTGACCGCAATTTGAAACTCTAAACCTGAGTATTGAGGAAGAAGCTGTCCTTGCAACAAATAACAGGCCGGACGAATTTCATCAGTCTGCAGCTCTTTGAGAAGCGAAGACAACGTTGCCGTAATTTCTAATCTGGAAGAAGTACTTTCTAAGGTATTGAGATACTCTGAGAATGTGGCGATGGTCATACGGCTATTCTACCTTTTACTTGTGTAATCGGTAGGTGACACCTTTGGTAACGCCTCGTTTTTCGATCACGTTTTTTGAGACGAGATCTTTGATGTCACGAAGAATCGTGTCCACCGAAATGTTCGGTAGCACATCTTGTGCATCAGCAGAGGTTACCTCATCTTGGCGCTGGAAAAGTTCCAGTAACACAATTTGACGTTCAGAGAGTGCCACCTGTTGGCCACCAAGATCTTGCTTGAGCTTGGTGTCTTTGGAAAGCTTGAGTACTTGTTGTTTTACTTTGTCGATTTCAATAGCTAGGCCATAACAGAAGTACTCGATCCAGTAGGTTAGGTCATTTTGCTGTTGGACGGACTGCAGCGCCTGATAGTACTGGGTAACGTCGTCGTCGAAGTACTTCTCTAAAGAAAAGAAGCGTTTGAAGTCATACCCAGAGCTGTACAACACCAAGGTAGCCATAGCGCGAGCACTGCGGCCATTGCCTTCAATGAATGGATGAACGTACACGATTTGATAGTGGGTAATCGCGGCGCGAAAAACACTGTGCAACAGCTGTGTTTGTGGTGAGTTCAACCAAGTAAAAAACTCGTCCATTAAGTAGGGAATTTCTACAAAGACCGGTGGACGAAACACTATCGAGCTATCTAGAGCACTGCGTACCACAACTTGCTTATCTCGATACTCACCAATGTACTGTGGATCGATCAAACGCTGCATCGTCAACTTATGAAGTTGCTTTAAAATTCCGTCGTTGAGCGCTTTGGGATCCGAAATGTAGTCTTGCCAGTTATTGATCCACTCAAGCACTTGGCGGTAGTTGATTACTTCTTGAATATCGCGCTCACGAGCAACGATTCCCGCTTGTTGCGCAGCTTGCTGGGTGTCTTGAATTTCATGAAAGTTTTCAAGTTGAGTTAATTGTGCAGCTTGTTCTGCAGTCAGATCGTTTCCCTCAATCTTGGTGCCGTAGTGAACAGTGCGATTAAATGCCTCATCACGGAACTTTGCTTCCCAAGAAGGGATCAGCGCAGCATTATCGATCAAGGCTTTTGCCGCCTCAATTCTGGACACATAGGTTAAGAGATTATTGGTGATAGTGAAGTTCGGTTTAAACATGCAAAGACACGAAATGATCAAACAAGATCATCTTCGCTATTTTTGCATATATTGCAAGAAACGCCAGTCGGGAAATAGGACCAACTTTAGGCGACGTCAACTTCTAACGTCTCTCGCAGCGTCTGTAGTGCCGCTGGGATTGCTGTGATCAACATCGTGGCATTATAAAAAGTTCCGTATGTTTCTGCTAAGTGTTCACCCGCCGCCTTGTTGGTGAGTGACCCAACTACTGCGGCCGTGAGTAAATCGTTTGTGCACGAGAGCGCGGCGATCAATCCAGCGAGCACATCTCCTGTTCCACCCTTCGTCATCCCTGCATTTCCGCCGGCAATTTCGTAAACATCCGTAGTAGTTACTACTTTATCGAGCTCCCCCTTCAGCACAATCATTGCGCCACCAAGCTGAGTGGACCAAGCGTGAAGCTGTTCATTGGTTGCACTGCTGGTCAGCTTCAGCAGCTCTTCAACATCTTGATTGAGTACCTTAGAAAGCAGCATCGCTAGCTCTCGAGGATGTGGAGTGACAATCATGTTCTGATTGAGCAGTGATGGCTGGATCATCTGCAAGGCCCCTGCATCGATCACCCATTTTTTATGTGCATACTTCTGTACTAAACGCTCGGTGATCTCAGTGGTATCTTCACTTCTGGTCATTCCTGGTCCAATCAACACGCAGTCAGCTTCATCAATGTAGCTTTCTATTTCTTGGCGAGGAATAACGATGCCATTCCAAAAGTTTCCCTTAGCTTCTTTTATCAGCTCATTATTTGCTTCAACTGAGGAATAAAAAATCATGTCTACAAAACACGACGCCACATCCAAGCTCCAACGTGAGGCCGCATGAAAAAGCTCCGAGCCACCGATGATGAGCAACTTTCCGTTTTGGCCTTTGTGCGAGCCATTGGCAGGAACGTGCAGTTTCTTGAGGATTTCGGTGAGTTGTGGCGAGAGTGTCGTCATAAGTGTGCTCTTATTCTAGCTGATCATTACAATCTAAGGACTTGTAAGCTGGGAAACTTGAGCTGCAGGTCATCAATGACTGCTGGCTCGGTGGTAGTAATCACCGATTGACCTACTCTGAGCAGCTCTTCTACTTGAAGGCGATGGTCACGATCAAGCTCCGAGAGAATGTCATCGAGAAGCAGTAGCGGCCGTTGACCAGTGCTGTGTTCTACATACTCCAGCTCGTTGAGTTTTAACCACAACACCGCTAATCGTTGTTGTCCTCTCGATCCAAACTGGGCCACGTCCCGCCATTGAGCCCCGGCTTCTTGCGCAGATAAAAAGTGAACAAAAAAATCATCTTTGTGTGGACCAATCAAGGTGTGTCCGGCTGCAATTTCTTTTTCAGCGTAGAGGGTAAACCGTTCTTCACTCACTATCGACGGGTCGTACTCCACTTTGAATAAAATAGGAAAAGAAGACTCAGCAAACTCTCCAAAAAACTTCCGACGATACTCCTGAACCAAGCCACCATGCTTGAGTAGCAACTGTGTCCAGTAGGTGAGTACCGTTTTAGGCATCAAATGCTGCTGAACTTGATCGATGAGTTTATTCCGCCGTTTCAATGCATTTTCATAGGTGGTAAGTGCTTCCGCATACTCTGGATGTACTACGCCCAAGATGGTATCAATAAATTGACGGCGTCTGCTAGGCGAGCCTTCCACTAAGCGCATGTCTTCTGGACGAAACACGACCGTCGTAAAGTGTCCGAGAAAATCCTTTTTGCGCCGACGCGTACCGTTCACAAAGTAATGCTTTCGCTGCACAGCTTTCCCTTGCAGCATTCCACGCGTCAAGACGACTTCTAGCTCGTCACCCTCTCCTTCGACTTCCAGCTTGGTTTTTACACGTGACAGCTCGTCGCCAAACGCAATCATGTCTTCATCGCGCTCTGCTCGAAAACTTTCTCCTGTAGAAAGAAGTGCTAGTGCTTCGATGATGGAGGTTTTGCCCGCAGCATTGTTTCCCACCACACCGGTAATCATTGGTAAACCTGGTTGAGGCGCATCAAACGTTAAGGTCAACTGCTTGTGACATCTAAAGTACTGGAGAATGAGGCCTCGTACTGGCATTTGAGTGCAACACTACCACAACACCGCGGATGGAAGGAAGCCACTTTGAAGAACTACTTTTGTTCAATATTAAAGAAAGCAAATGACGACTGTGGAATTGCTCTGTATCCAGAAGCACGAATGTTAAACGCTGTCTTAAACTCTGACCCCGACAGTGTGATCTCCCCTTTGTCTGTTTGGAAAACGACTTGATTGGTAGAACCGTTACCTTGGATGACCTTCACGCTACTCACTTTGGAAGGTCCATCAGACTTGGCACGAAGCTCCTCGCGGGTGTATGGATTTCCACCCCAGCATGAGGTGGTTAATGGCGTCACCCGATCGTCACGGAAACGGGCAGCATTGATGATGTCGGCTAAGTCTTCACCGGTCAGCCATGGATTTGACTGTCCACATTTATCTGAAGAAGAGCTATAACCCTTGGTATACCAAGCTTTATACACCCATGGAGATCCACCTGCTTTGTCATAGGACTTGTCCACGAAGTTGCTGCCGCCAGAACCATCGGTGGTATCCCAACCAATTGGTGAAGCATAACCTCCATGCGTTGAGGCATAGTACGTCACTACATCCTCAAGAATCATGCCTTTGGTATCGTTTACGGCTTTCTTCCATGACTCGGGAGCATTCGCAGACTTTCCTTTATTAAACACCTGACATGCTTCTGTGATACAAATTTCTTTGCCATCTTTTTTGTAACGATACGCATACGATCTAGCAGCCACAGCCTGCGCCTTTAATGCTTCCGCATCCCAACTGGCTGGCATCTCGGCGATTCCGTACAGATAGGTGGTTTCGAAATCAATCGAGCCATTTCCAGCAACTTGGATTGATCCGCCTGTGTCTTTCGAGACAGGTTCTTTGCCGTAGTAGGCTTTCAAAATTTGCTTATAATCCTGGCCGGCTCTCGCTCTTCCCCGTGCGCCGTACTGACTCATCCCTTTACGGTGAGTGTGTCCTCCAAATGAAAACACCGCAAAACTGCCACCTGGAGCGGACTCACGAAATCCTTTGATTGAGGCGTTGTAGTCATCTGCTAGCTCACTATCACCAATCGAGGTAATGAAACCGCCAGAACGAGCATTCAAGATTTCTGTTTGACGAGCAGATAGCGCCGCGATCTGACTAGAAAGCTGTGCTTGATATGCCTTGGCACCTTGAATCTCTTTTCTAAAAAACGCTGCCTGTTTGTCGAGTTCTATCTGCAGAGAAGCGAGTCTTTGTTGCGTGACTTCAAGATTTTTTCGTTGCACTTCAAGGTCTCGAATTTCAGCACCAAATTGACGGATGATCCGATTATCTTGTTCTTCAATTGATTGGCGATAGGTTAAGTCACGCGTCAGAAGTGCGGCATCAGAAGTATTCAGGAAAAGTAGTAGCGGCGACTCCCAAGCTTTGCGTTTGTAGCTGGTGGTAACACGTTGTGAAAAGATTTTATATTGAACAGCGAGTCTGTCTTCCCGCTCCTTGATGGACACCGCCACATCGCTTGCTTGTTTCTTGGCAGCGGTAATACCTGCTTGGGCCTTTTTGATGCGACTATCAAGATCATTGACCTGTTTTTCTAAAGGAGTGGTGGCGGCGGCAGAGAGCTCAAGCATCTTGGCGAGCTCATCTTTTTGACGCTCAAGATCCTCAATTGGATCAAGGGCTTGGAGGTGGTTTGTGACCAACTGACCTGCTCCACCAATCAAGAGCGTGGCACAGAACACAGCCACCAGAACTTTCCGAGCGCTGAGGTGACGTTTTTGGAGAAAAGAAAAACCAACTGGAAAAATCCGAGGCAGCAGGACCATGGCTCGAGACTACCCATTTCTCAAGTAAAAGTAAAGTGGAGATCGAAGCTTTACCTCGAGAGGGATTTTATGGTCTCGGCACTTTTTACAAACATCCTACTTAGAAACCTATCCGAGAGCTTTCTCAGCTAAAAATCAGCAAAAAATGTGCCTGCCAGACCTCTAAATCCCCCCTATGTTTCCTCCTGTAGTCCAATGATATAATCTCGATAGTTTTGGTACTTCATTTATCTAATGAAAAAGCTATTCGTCGCTCTCCTCACCAGCGTCTTCTTTCTTCTTGTGTCTGCGGGAGCAGCCGAAGCAGCTGTTCAATGTACCCCCAGACTTTTTAAACAAGCGGTTAACTCTACAACTGGTCAACCCGTCTCAGGTGAGTATGTTGAGGTAACCACTTCATTTTTGTCAGATAGTGGTCCAATTTACATCGCGTACCCATTAGACCAAAGTGAGCCTCTGACTGATGATAACCTCAGATCACTTGATGTTCACTACTGTTGGGTTGCCAGTGCTGGCGCTACCTCCTGTGGCTCTAACTCGCTTGGCACTACTTCTGTAAGTGGTGGATTAAAGCAGTTTCAAAACATTGACAACCAAAACTACTTCTTTAAAGAGTTCACCCCATTCACCAACCAAGAAAACACTTCTTGGCACATTTTGCCTTGGAGAAATGGTGGGTTTGGCAGCTACGGTGATCAAATTCCTGGCTGTGGCGAAGTCGTCATCGGCAGTACTCATCCAGCAGAACCATTGAGCTGCAACAATCCTGGGGTGTCGTACTCTCTGACTGGCACCAATGTTCATATTGGTCTGTCTGTTAATGGCAGTGGCATGGATCCCACCAGGCAGTACCGTGCCATGATTAAGCGCGAAGGTTTTGACCTTGGTGGCGGATACTCCCTCGACATCAATGCAGATGGTAACTCCTATACCGGTGGTGGGACGTATGGCACGGAGCTTCCTGATGCCACCTACACCGTCGTTATTGCGGACCGCGGTGACAACATGTGTAACTTGTTCACTGATAACTTTGACATTCGGAACTGCGCAGTCTTCCCGAACTGTATTTCCAGCATTACCATCGATAGAACAGATTCTACAAAACAAGTGGACTACGATGACCGTGTTGATACCATCGCCTCAGCGACGGCAAACCGTACTCCCCCTGAAGATCGAATCACTTCATTCAGCTTGTGCCGGCAAATTCCTATCTTAACTACCGATGAAATTAATGCTCAAGTCAGTATGGTTCAAGATGCTACTAAGGCAGATGCTCTTCGTAGAGAGTTAACGGCCCGCGCCCAGCGTCAGCAAAAAGATAAATCTGAGTGTTGCCAATGTACGTATGGAACCCGTTTCTGGGATCGAAACTCAGGCGCATGTCAGGGCGAACCAGGTACTGTCGGTGAGGTGAACTCATCTGTAGTACGTCAACGCCGTGATTTTAAACCTGGTATCTACACTGCAATTGGCTGTATTGGGGCAGACAGTGAGAGTATCGTCACCCGCTTAGTGCGTATTGGTTTGGGAATTGCTGGCGGTGTAGCACTCTTAATGATCCTAGCTGCGGCCTTCATGTTCTCTACCTCCCAAGGTGATCCAAAGAAAGCCGGAGAAGCCAAAGAGTTGATCACTTCCGCAGTGCTTGGATTGATCTTCATTATCTTCTCGGTAACTTTGCTACAATTCATTGGTGTCACTGTTCTACAGATTCCGGGATTCGGAACAGAGAACTCGACTGGCTCATCGACCTCGACAACGCCGTAACACTGAAGGACTCTTATGCTACTCGCACAAAACTTTGACCAATTTAACCCACTGGTCATTGCTGGCTCAGAGAAAAAGGATCTGCTTAGCACTCCTGGTGGCATCATTAGTGAAGTCCTTCGCTACGTCTTCCCACTGGCTGGGATGATTCTGTTTGTGATGATTGTTTGGGGTGGATTCGAGATGATGACCAGTAGTGTTTCAGGCAAAAAAGATGCTGGCCGTCAACGCGTCACCACCGCTATTATTGGCTTTTTGTTGCTTTTCGCCACCTACTGGATTGGTCAACTGATGCAAGTGGTCTTTGGGGTACGATTCTTAGGAAACTAAACTTGAAGGCAGCTCACGGTAGTACTGCACAGGCCGCTCTGCTCACTTCCCAAAATTTCTTTTTCGACGTTGAAACTCAGCAATGGCTTTATCAAGCTCATCAGCGGTGAAATCAGGCATGAGAATGTCGGTAAAGTACAACTCCGCATACACGCCTTGCCACGGCAAGTAGCCTGATAAGCGGAGCTCTCCACCTGGACGAATCAACAGATCAGGATCTGGCATCCCAACTGTGTCTAAGTACTTTGCAAACTGTTCCTGAGTAAGTGGTTGTTGGCGGAGCTCTTCAACCGAAAAGTCTTGAGCCATTTTCTGAATAGCGCGCAGAATTTCATCACGACCACCGTAGTTGAGTGCAAACGTAATCGTTAAACGCTGATTGCCAGCAGTTTCTTTGATCCAGTGCCTGGCACCAGCTTGGATATCTTCAGGGAAGTGGCCCAGATCGCCAATGACGTTCAAGCGTATACCCAGCTTGTGGAGTCGTTCACTGTTTTTTTGCAGACCTGTCCGAAAAATCTGCATCAAGCCGTCCACCTCAGACTTCTCTCGACGCCAATTCTCGGTGCTGAATGCCCACAACGTCAGATACTTCACGCCGCGCTCAATACAACGCTCAGCCAGTGGCTCGATCATTTTATTGGAAACGTACTCATGACCTTGCAAGGCAGCCATTTTGTTGTGTTTGGCCCAACGTCTATTGCCATCCATGATCAACGCAATGTGTTGTGGAACGTGAGATTCTGGAGAAAGTGTAGATGACATGGTTTGCTGATTATACTGGGGACACTCAAACTTCTCACCTTATTTGGTGATTCGTGTTCCCACCCACTCTTTTTCGGTGAGTAAGTTGTACAGATTATTTTTTTGAAGTCCAGAAATAATTGCTGAATCAATTCCTTTTTCAGCAAGTTGCAGAGACTCTTCAACTTTCGTCATCATTCCGCCAGTGACGTCAAACCCTTTGGTAACTTTCACCGCAGACCGAAGTTCTTTCCAAGACTCAGCATCGATCTGTTCACGGAGCTTCCCTTGATGATCATAAAATCCTTCAACTTCGGTGACGTGAATAATTTGTTGGACATTCCAGCCATTTTCTTGGAATCGCTGGGCAAAGAATGACAACACTTCTTCTGTGGACCAAATGGTGCAGCCACGTTTGCGGTCAACGATGACGTCTCCAGTAGTAATTGGAAACATCCCCTGACGAATGTACTCCTCGAAGACTTCGACACAAAAACTATCTGCTTTCCTGTCATTGGTGACAAGACTGTTGCTTGGGTATAACGATAACGCAGGCAGTCCTTCTTCCAAGAATGCATGAACCACCAAGCGATTCAGCTGAGCGGCGCTATCTTGAACAATAGCCATCCCAAAGCGACTGTCATCGTTGATGAACCCTTGCATGGTTTTGTACTTTACGGCTGGGACGTGACCAAAACTACCCTGACCGTGACCAACAATGATCAAACGGTTAGGATCTTCAGCACGTGCTTTGGCAATTTCTTTCACCAGTCGATGAAGCACATCTGGACGAAGCTGCATCGGCATTTCTTTATTGGTAATAATCGCACCACCAAGTTTGATGAAGACAACTTTCTTTTTCATAGTGAACGAACAGTCTTAGCTTACTTCAAGCCCAAGTACGCTCGATCCTCCGTAGGTAAGTTTGTATCGATTTCACCGTTATCAGTGAATACGCCGTTGTTAATCTTGACGTTGTGTTGCACCGCTAATCTGGTCAACTGCGTGGCCACTTCAGAGTTCCAGCCCAGAACCATCTGCTCCACCGCCTCATCAGACACATGATGCACTTTCTGAAGTGAGTGCAGCTTAGCTAGCGTAAGGAGCTGAGGACGCACTTGTAGCTCTCCCACATGTGGATTGCCCAACGCCCGAGAAATGAGCAGAGCATCTGCTAACTCATCAATTCCAATCCATTTGGCAAAGTTCAGCTGCACCAAGTGATCAAAAGCTCGGCGCATCGATAACGGGAACTGATCATACGGAATGACGTGTGAGGCTGCAGCGACTTCGTTAATCTGTAAAGGCTGGTCTGGTTTGCGCTTAAGCTGCCCCACAATAAATGGTATCAACGCTGCTTCTGCTTCTGGGAGCTCGAACAATCCATGAATAGCTGACTGCACTTCCGCTGGAAATGAATCAATCTGTTTACGCTCTGCCAGCTCTTCAAACTCCTCACGAAGCTCCCTTGCTAACGTATCCCCTGGTGTTTCGTACTCTTCATCTCTACCGCCAGCAAACACTGACCAGCGCTCCTCGTTTGACTCAGTAAATAGCCACGGACCACCCGAAGAAATTTCTTCTTTCGAGGTATCTGCAACAACCAGCATTTCTTCTCGTCCAGACATCTGACGATACACATCCAGCATTGCTCCAAATTGGCGCAATTTGTGATGATAAGAGCTGCTAGAGGTGTGAACTTCTTGTGAAATGACCATAACTATTGAAGAAGGGCTGCTACAGAACGCTGTTGGACCAAGATGTAGAACCAAGGTGCGTACTTTTGTTTTGTAATGTCAGTGGAGTTTTTCTTGTCTTGCGCCATTTCTTGAAGTAACTGTTCTGTTTCGCGCCACTCTGTTTTAGAAACTTCTTCTGGATTTGGACTGACCTCACCCACGTACTCCCCAAAGAAAACGGTGTCTATCTCGAACTCACTAAACTCTTCGTTACACTTGGTGTGGTACTCAAACTTGTACAGCGATCTGAGCGTAACCTCAGTAATTCCCAGTTCTTCGCGAAGGCGCCGCAGCGCACATTCTTGATATGTTTCGTTCGGTCTGACATTTCCACAGCAGGTATTGGCCCACTGACCTGCACCCACAATTTTTTGTTGACTCCGTTGTTGAATGAGAAGCTCACCGTCCTCATTAAACAAAAAAACTGAGATGGCACGATGACGTTGGCCATCACCTCGGTGGGCCTCAACTTTATCCATCACGCCGGTCTGTTGATCATACGCATCCACGAGGATGACTTGATCAAGCGGGTTTTGACTACTCATGGTTTTCCTGGTCAGATGCATCTGGCTGGGAAGCCGCTTTTGGTATGTTTTTTTGATCTTCTGGGCGATGGAAACACGGTTTGTCTTGAAGTGTGACGTTTCCACATATCTAGCAACGTACTCCTCAAAAACGCAACATCTGTTCTTTGTTTCTCCACGCACCAAAATTAATCAGTCTTTCAGGCATCTGTAGTAATAGTCGCAATTAAAGAAGGAAATCACGCAAAACTGCGTCATTTAAAATCAACACTCGAGTAAAAATTGATGGGATTTTATTTTTTGAAGGCGAGGAGAAACCGCATTGTCAAGTAACCCACCAACAGCTGCCAGTACAAACAAAAGAAGCTAATCCACGCAGCCAAGATCCTCACACCAGTGCAGATGTAGGGGTAATGTGGGTAACAATCAAACCAAATTTCCAGGTTGGGTAAAATCCAGAACCGCCAGTTGAGCATTAAGATGAGGAGTAAAACAGATGGAAGTATCGTCAGCCACAAGAACACTTTTTCTTGAACCACCGGCTGCAACGTCTGGTATGGATGCACAATCATTCCAAGGCTAATGCGACCCACCGCGTAAAGTCCAGAAACAAAGAGCGAGGGTTGCACCCTGTTCATGTCTTTCCAATCAAGTACATCACCACCGTACTCACGGTTGATAAGAAAACAAGTGTTTGCCAAGGGTGATTCCCAACGAAAGTGGTCAGCATATCTGCGCGCTCAGGAAGTAAGCGACTTGTAGAAAGATGTGATTGAAGCGCTGCTTGTTCTTGAAGTTTCTTCAAAAACTGGCGGTCAGTCATGGTCTGTTGCGACATGTTAATCAGTCTCTAGAGCGTAAAGCTCTTTAAACTCAATTCTGGCTCTAAAAAGCAGTGATTCAATCGATTTGTGTGAACGACCAAGGTCCTCAGAGATTTTTTTGACGTGTTGCTTATCAATGTACTTACGTTGTAAAAGCTCGCGTGACGTAGCTGACATTTTTTTGAGTACAGATTTGACTTTTTGTGAGATCTCGAACGAGCCTTCAATTTCCGGAAACTCATTGAGCTCGGTGACCGGAAGCGTCTGGATGACTTTTTTGGCGTAACTTTTGCGGTAATAATCCGCTATCTCGTGCTGAGCCACATGCAACATCCAGGTCCAGATACTTGAATCTCCCCGAAACAGCGGTAAGTGCTTCAAACATTCCATAAAGACGTCATGAACGAGCTCGTCCACATCGCTTGGATTGCTGATTTTTTGGGCAACATGTTTGTGAAGCTTCTTGGAATATTGCTGGTACCAGGCCTGGACAGCCTCAGGACGGCCATACTTCAGGTCTACGAGCAGCTGGTGATCCTCTGGAAATCGTTTCATGTAGATGTCACAATCTTGACGTATAATACCATTATGGAATGTCAAACCGGTTCTGCAAACCTTAATTTAGCAGACTGTTACGCCTTAAACGCGAATCAGACCGTCAGTGAGGTCTACACAAGCCCAGCGGTGCTGGTGAACTTGCTTGTTCGCAACATTTTCGTTGTCGCCGGAATCCTCCTTTTTTTCTTAGTCATGTACGCTGGCTTTTTGTTCATTACCGGCAACGTTAAAGGTAAGGACAAGGCAAAAGAAGTACTTGAAGCGGCGTTAATTGGGTTTTTGGTGATGTTTGCAGCCTTCTGGATCTTACAAATAGTGAAAGTTGTGACCGGGGCAAATATCTTGACTGGAACTCCGTAGACTGTCTTGATTGCAACTTTGAAGAAGCGAAAGTAGAATACTTATCTAGTAGCTCATGAAAATACTCGGCAAATACCTCTTCATCGTTTTAGTACTGGCCTTTGGCCTGTTTCAGTTGGCGATGCCAGCACTTGCTGCAACAGGTCGTGGCGTCACTCCAGGTGGGAGTGTTTTTGGTCCAGTAGATGCTCCTCCAGGAGTAGCCGAGTTCAATGCCCAGGTTAATCCAGTTGTTGGTGGTCCAGACGGCGAACGAATTGGTTTAATCATCTTTGCGTCAAACTTAATCCGGATTGCCACGATCGTGGCTGGCATCATCGTCTTCATCAAATTTATCGTGGCTGGCTATGCCTATATTTTTTCTGATGGCAGTGCCAAAGTAAACGAGCAAGTCAAAAATCAACTCACCTACAGCGTGATTGGTTTAGTCATTATCATCGCTTCTTACACCATCATCGCAATCATCAGTCTGCTACTGTTTGGTAAAGCTGACTTCATCCTTAATCCAACCATCACAGGTCCCACACCATAATGCTTATCAACACTCTTCTTGCACAAGCAAACTTTGGCGGAGGCTTCAAACCTCCAGGTGGAGAGAACAGTACCTTCGTGCCATCTGATCTCACTTCGGGTGAAGGTGTCTTGAGTACGGGTCAGGGAATCATCTCCTTCGCCATTACGTTCATGACTATTTTTGCTGGAATTATTTTCTTGTATCAGTTCATTCGTGGTGCCTTGGCTTGGATTACTGCGGGTGGTGATCAAAAGAAAATTTCTGATGCTCGAGACATGATTACCCAGGGTGTCATCGGCCTAGTGGTCATTGTGGCCTCATACGCCATCATCGGCTTGATTAGTACAGTGCTTGGTATCGACCTTCTTAACCCAGCTCAATTACTCTTACAACTGGTTCCAACCACAACGTAACATTATGAAGAAACACCTCTCAAAACTCTCCGCTTCACTTCTTGCCTCAGGAGCCGGACTACTCGCTGCTGCGCAACCAGTGTTGGCTGCCATTGAACCAATTCGAAACGACGCCGTTCCACCAAATCTGACAAACTATGAAGAAGCCAAAAGTGGTGTCACATTTGCGTACTATCTTGTGTTCATGTGGCGTAGCTTGATTTTTATCGGTGGTTTGTTAGTCATCGTCTACTTCATCATGGGTGCATTTGAGTGGATCACTGCTCAAGGTGAGGCCGGGAAAATTTCCGCAGCTCGAAACAAAATGACTGGCGCTATCACAGGTTTTATCGTTCTGGCCGCAATGTTCGTGATCTTAGAGTTCTTGGGTAGTTTGTTTGGCTTTAATCTGCTTAATCCAAGTATCCCAACACCAGGCGAAGCATCAATACCTGCTGCAGTGCCAATTACAGGAAACTTATGATCATCTTTCCTTCTCTTCTCGCTATTGAACTTGACTTAAAAGGTCAAGCTGTCACTCAAGAACTTCCTTTTGCCCAAGCAGGTGAAGGTGGGTTTGCACTGTTCTTTTCAAATATTCTGACTGCATTAATGACGATCGCGGCCTTGGCTGTCTTCATCTTTCTAATCTGGGGTGCATTTGACTACATTAACTCTGGTGGTGAAAAAGGCAAAATCGAATCAGCTCGAAACAAAATGACTGGCGCAGTGATGGGTCTGGTCGTCTTAGCGATGGTGCTGGTGATCTTCGCCTTCATTCAGCAAGTACTTGGAATTGAAATTCTGACCTTTTCGTCAGGCCCTACAGCTCCAACCACTATTGACGACGGAATCTTTGGCCCACAGAACGGCGCGGCCGGTGGTCGTTTGTAGACTGAAGATGGAAGTAGCGCAGAAAACCGAGTGTGTGATAAAGCTAGTAGTGAGAGTAAAACCTTGACGCGCTCTCGAAGAAAACATATAATCAACAACGTATCAGCTTGATCTGATACATAAAAGTGCAAGGAGTCACATGAAAAAACATATTAAAGCTCTTACTGCTACCAGTAGTGCTGTAGCTATGTATCTCTCAACTGCTGTTGTAACCGGCGTACAAGCCGCTACAAACATTGAGACTGGTCCAGGTTACGCTACTGACATTGGAAGATTGATTAGTTTCGTTCTTCGTGTGGTGTTAGCAATTGGTGCTTTACTCGTCTTTGGTTACTTAGTCATGGGTGGTATTGAGTACATCACATCTGGTGGAGAAAAAGGTAAAACCGAGTCTGCACGTAACAGAATTACCGCAGCTATCGTTGGTTTGATCATTCTCGCTGCTTCATGGGCTATCCTGAACTTGGCTCTGAGCTTCTTAGGTATCACCGGTGGACTTGAAGGTGTAATCGACGGAGTCGGTGACATCAACAGTCAAGGTGGATAACATCTGTCGGACAACCAATGTAATTAGTCCGTAAAACTGAAACAACAAACCACCACCAAAGGTGGGGGTTTTTGATTCTCTGCAACTAGATCAAAAAATCGGGTATAATTTGACTATGACGCATTCGCGAATCAACAAAGTCCTTACAGTAGTACTATCCCTAGCGGTATCAGCGTTGGTCTTTGCGCAGCCTGTCTCAGCTCAAGTAACTCAAGCTTGGACTGGGGTTTGTGTCGAGGGCGACGTTGCCACTATTCAAGGTTTCCAGTGTTTAGTGGGAAACATCTTGCAGATTGGCGTTGCTGGTGTGGGTCTCGCGGGCTTTGTGATGATGATCGTTGGTGCGTTCAAGTACTTGTTGTCTGGTGGAAACGCAAAAGGCGTGGATGATGGGAAGAAAACTATGACCTACGCTATTGGAGGACTCGTCGTTGCATTGAGTGCGTTCTTCATCCTGAACATCATCGCTGACTTTACAGGTGTCGATACCATTCTGAACTTTACGATTCCTGCTCCTGGTACGGCTGCAGAAAGAAATTAGTAATTTTCTTGATTTTTGCTGTTTTTCTTACACTTCTCTGAACGCAAGCAGCTCTCTGATTTAGCCATAGTTGGGATATAATTTGGACATGGCCTCAACCCGGAAAAGATCTCTGGTTCCGTTAGTATTGTTATGCGTGGTGTTTACGCTAGTTGTGGCGAAGGTCGTTAATTCTTTTGCTCCCGTTCCCCTTCAACCTCAACCTGGATCTGTGGCTGTTGCAACGGACCAACAACAAGTCCTTCCTCCGGATCCCAGTAAAGTTCGCATCATTGCACAGCTTTCCGGCTCAGATGCCGTACGAGTGATCGATGGCGCCGCGGCGCCAGTCCCACAAACCTGTTCAGAAACCCCACCTGTTGAACCAGAAGAGAGTACTGAAGCCTGCCAAGATGCCAGTGTGGATATTGCCTCGTACATCAATCCCAGCTGTGGCGGAGCAGGTCAAAGCTGTGGTGTTATTGCCGCCAGCTCTGTGACCTTGACCGATTCATACATTGGCAACGTCACCAACGAAGTCATTGATTTAGGCGGCGGACTCATCAAACAACGTTCTAACGACATTTTCTTTTTGTACAAACGTGAAGGTGGTTACGTCAGCTTGCTTCAAGACACCATTTGGGGAGGCGGACCAGCTGGTGGCTTCTTCACTTGTGATGGCACCACTCAAGAAGCGTTTTACCGTGTCTATGATGGAGCTGGACCAAACGCCAATTGGGGAAACAAACAGTATCCGGAATCAGCGACATGTGGAGCAGTTTTTACGAGTACCGGCGCGCTCAGAACGTTCAAAAAAGTTTCAGATACTGGGCTCGACATTAACAGCCCGAGTACTCAGCCAGATATTGATGAGGGTTCGCTGACATCTTGCAACGTTTCCGGTCAAACTGGAATTCCCTCTGGCAACGCCAGTAAACTGATCTTCCAAGGTCCAGCCGTGTGTAATGATGTTGAGTTTGACATGATGGCGGTTCAAATTGTGGCTGGTGCAGGTCTTGGTGAAGTGAACATGTACTGTAAGGATAAGAATAATGGTCAAGGGAAAGGCTTGTGTGCGTTCTATCAGACATTAGACCCCTCGAAGCCAGAGAATCGCCCAACCAGCTGGACATCCACTACAGATATTTGTGCTTTAAAATCTGGTGGAAGCCGCGCCACCCTCCCCACCTACTTCGAGTACAACATCCAACGTGAGTGTGGCCAAACTCCTGTCAAAGTCCTCAATAACTTCATGGACGAGTACTCGGTCAGTTGTATGCCTGAGAGTGACTATGTGTTGGAAATTGTTCGCCAAGCACAGTGTGGCCAAACCGGTATTGGTTGTGCGCCGGCGGGCGGCTGGAACGCATCAGGTGACTTGAACTTTTCTGCCAGCGGCAAGCTCTTTGGTTTATTCCGAAATGAAAGCGCTATTGATGCTCGGTACAACACCATGAACGGCCTGCGTGATAAAAATCGACAAGAATCTATCGAGGCATACTTGACTGCCAAAGTGGATAAGATCCCACTTTCCGGACAAGGTTCAAGTACCCAAACCAATAACTTCAACACCGCAGACAAGAACTCGCTTTCAGCCTATCAATCTCCGGTGTATAAGCTCAGCACCCTTCAACAACAATGTGACTTAGTGTATGACAAGCTCGTGGCCGTCAAAGAACTTTGTGAGCCTTTCAATCGTATTGAAGGTCAAGAGTCTGAGGAATGTGCAATTAACCAGTTTCTTCCGAATACCTCTACCAGATATGTAGACATGATCGACGCAATGAAGAATCCAGCGGATCCAACCAAGAGTCGCTGTCTTTCACTCATGAATCCAGCTGAAAGCAATCAGCCCGCAAAAAACTTACGTGATCAAATTCTCGATATTGATCCGGCCATGGAAGTCGCCTATCGCCCTGCATTTATTGTCGTGGCCAGTTACGTTGGTGATCCTGATGCACTCAATCCTCAGTTTGTCTCTCAAACCAGTACTGGTGAAAAAGATCCCAGTAACTTCTGGCAAGTTGACTACCTTGAAGTAAAAGTGCCCACCTTTGGCTCAGACTTCCTGGAACGTGACCACAATCAAAGTGCCAGTAACAAAGCCCGAGCAGGATCGACCTATCGTGACCCGCTGCGGTTTATGGGTGACCTGATGACCACGCCAGATCTTCAGGAACTCTATCGACAAGAAGAAGAAAATGACCGTAATGCCATTCGCTCCAAGGCTGCAAGTATCGTTGGCGACACGTCCATCAACGCAGCAGGTCTGCAAAATGGTGTCTTTGACTTGACCAAGTTCCTCACCCCTGGAGAGGTTATCGGACTCGGTCAAAAACCCATTAAATGTCGAGCTATTGATGGCAGCGGCTACTCCACTGAAGCCTGTGACAACATTGCCAAAGCGCTGATTACGTTCATTAACTCGAGTACTGTCGTTCCGGTATCGCCAGGTGAAGGTCCAAACGGCTCGAGTTTAACTCGTCAGTACAGTCCACCACGCGGTTGGTTGCCTGCGTCAAAGTGTGAAGTTTTCGAGAAAAATCTCTATGGAAACTCCCTGCTCACTCAAACTGAAGTTCCTAAAGAGTACCAGGTGGCTGAACAAGCCAATACGATTGGCTCAAAACTTGATGCTCAAGATGTGGGTCAATACAACGACAAACACAAAGTGGCTGAAACCAAAGTCATTACCAGTGTTCCAGACTTAAATGGAGGCCCGGCAGCATCAAATTTTGGTCATACGCAGGTCTTTTTCATCTCACCACATAACTACACGCTGTTATACGCACAGAACTCGATGCTCGCCATGTTGACGCTAGAGCAGCGAGAAGCATTTTTGAAAAATGAAAACTTTAACTCCGTGCTCAAGACTACCGGTCTTGATAAGTTTGTCAGCGCCAAGCAAGAAGAAACCTACTGGACTGCAGCTGGAACCGGTGAGAATGGTCCGCTCGTCCCATCAACAACGATTGGAGCTGAGCAGTACACTGTTTCGCTAGATATGAAACGCCGAATGGAAGACGGCAAAGAGCTTGATAGTCCGTTGATGTGGCAAGTAGCTGGCAGTGTGGCCAATATTCCTACTCGAGTCTTCACTTTTGTCACCGAAAAAATTGGCAGTCCAATGTACAACTTCACACTTGGCTGCACAGGCGCCAATGCCACTGAGAACTGGTTGCTGGGTAACTGTAAGCCAGTCAGTCCAACCAACCCGGGCGCTACTCCTATTCCAACGGATACAGACCCTAGCAATACTTGTGTGCAGGTGTACGTTGACGATACTGCCGCCAACGATGCTGAGCGGTACCTTACCGACAATATCATGAGCCAGCAGCACCAAAGTGCAAAGTTTGCCGGATGGGATCGTTACTACAGTGTTGCAGACCGACCTCAAGACCAACATCTCTTCTACCCTGACTGTCAGGGTGGTCAATACTGTTACAGCTACATTCTCAACTCTATTAAGGACAGAATTAACGGAAAACGAATCAACCCCTACCTGATCATGGCCATCGCCATGAACAAAACCGGTGGTCTGATCAGCAATAAGCCTGGATTTGTTGGGCCTCACTTTGGTTGTGGACTTGGTGGCAGTGGTGAAGGCGGACAGATCATTTCCGATGGAGCCATCGAAAGTAAACTCAACTGTGTCATGGACTTCTTCGAAAGAAACAGTAGTTTGTCTGAAGACGCAGCGCTGAAAAGATACGGGTACACCAACGGAATTCGAGAAAACAACTTAACCAAAATCGTTGGTATCCTGAGTGGGTTTACCGCACCGACCACTTGTCCTGGAACAAATCCCAACGGCCCTCAGCCAACTGAAGAGTAATCAAGCAGTTAAACTAATCTCACACCAGGGTTATTGGGAACGTCGTCACGCCTTGGCTTTTGCTTTTTACTTTGCTGAACGTTGTTTTGCTGAGGTTGTACGTTCATGGTCTCTGTCGGAAAGCTTCGTTTCACTTCACCGTTGGCTTGCGCACAGTTTTGCTCTTCACCAACTCGCACTCGTCTGGCGCCCATGTTCAAAAGCTTTCCAGCAATCTCAAATGTTTGAGCAGTCACAGAGAGCGAGCGAAATGTTTGGGTAGCTGATTCGATAGCTGAAAGAAGATTAGTCGAGATCTCGGCATCAAAGGAAACGTTGAGTTCTTGAAGCAAGTAGGCAACTACTTCGCCATAGGAAGCTGAGCCCGCGATGTTTACTTTTACCGTCCCGAAAGACGTGTCGTAGGTATGAATACTGATGACACTGGTTTGTTCAAACAGCTGTTCATATCCAAGGTACAGTTGCTCTAAGTCCTCCAGCTGGTCCACGCCGAAGGTGAAGATCAGGTCCGCGTCTGCTCCAGTTAATGTGTACGTTACTTGAGTATGGTCTAGCGGTTTTGCACCACGCCGGGGTTGAACAACCAAATGAAATGTTTGTGTTTCTTCATCAATGTGATAACTGACCTTGTCTACTCGCTCTTGATCATAGGGAAAAGAAACATCGAGGTTTTTATTTCCCAGCTCTCTCGTCACTTCGCTAACACCAGAAAACTGTTTGAAACGATCTGAAACAGGTCCTGGGCTAGAAAGCGTTACGCTCTTCCCCATGTTCTGCAGCCCCTTAGCGAAAGTGACCGCGCTCAAGATCAAGTCCGGACTAGCTTTGGCAGGAAAAAAGACACAGATCGACTGTGCACTTGGTAAAAGTGTAGTTATGGTTGAAAGGGATTCCGCCGTCATCATGTCCATTACTCCTGATGTAGTTACCGACGGGCAGGTGTTTGATCAGGTATAGCAGAGAATGAACTGGTGGTGCAAGAGGTGGTTTGTAGTTTGCAGCCAGACTTGAGGTGGGATACAATACAACGTATGAAGAAGCTCGCTGCTTTCTTACTCGTTATTTTCCTGTTTGCCTTTTCAGTTATTCCTGTAGCAGCTGCTGTTACTGGGAGCAACGCAGAGCTCAAGCGTGCTCAGACCGCTACCCAAGATCTCAACAACTCTCTGGATAAAGCTGGGGAAGGAAGCCCTAATCTTCCCGCTGTATCGGTGGAAGTATTCAAAAGTGCAACCATTTTTGCTTCTGTTTGTCAGCTGACGAGTAATGGCTGTGACAACACTGATCCAACTGCCGGCAGTCTGCGGACTTCTTTAGTCAAAGCATTTGCGTACTTGTACACTCCTCCAGCAGATACTCAGACCTACATCGCTGACGTCATGAACTCAGCCGGTTTAAACATTGCCAAACCAGCCTACGCTCAAGGTCTCGGCTTCTCAGCGCTTGACCCCATCCTTGATACCTGGAAAGCTTTACGTAATGTGGCCTACCTGTTCTACGTGATCATGTTCTTGATCATTGGCTTCATGATTATGTTCCGTCAGAAAATCAGTAGCCAAGCGGTAGTAACTGCACAGCAAGCGCTTCCCAAAATCATCATGTCGCTGATTACCGTCACCTTCTCGTACGCCATTGCCGGTCTTCTGATCGACATCATGTACATAGTCATGTACTTGATCGTGGGCCTCTTCCCTGGCCAAACATTCGCTGGTGGAGAGCTCAGTCTTAAGGAAATTGCGATGGATCGAAATATTTTCCAAATTGGAACGTATTTGTTAACCAGTGCAGGTACGCTGGCTAACGCTCAAGAATCAGTCCGTGCCATGATTACCACCGCCTTAGAGACTCAACTAGGTGGTGTGGCTGACGCACTGGGACTTATCGGTGGAATTACCTTCGCCATCGTCTTTGCCATTGCTACACTGTTTGGCATCTTCCGTTTGTTCTTCGAACTGCTCAAAACCTACATTAGTATCATCATCACCATCGTGCTCGCTCCGCTCGCACTGATGCTCGGCGCACTCCCAGGGAATAACGCCTTCCAAGCCTGGATTAAGACACTCGTAGCAAACTTGGCTGTCTTCCCTGGTATTTTATTGATCTTAACCCTGGCCTTTATGTTGATTGGTGGACAGTACGGCGGCAACACTGCCAGTGAAGTTGTTCCTCAAGTGCAAGCTCAAGGTACCTTCTTCCAAGGGAACTACAATGGTGGCTTCTTGCCTCCATACATCCCAGGTGCTGGAAGTGGCAACGCCATCTCCATCATGTTGGGACTTGGTGTGATCTTGATCATGCCTGACTTAGCTACTCAAATCAAAAAGACGCTCGGTGGATCTGGTGGAATCTTCGAACAGTTTGCCAATAACTTCACCACCAACTTGGAAAAGGGTTGGAAAGGCGGAGAGCTTGTACCTGGACTTGGCTTCACCAATACCAATAATGTCGGTGTCTCTGGACGCAACATTGTGAGTAAAGCCTTTAGAGGCACGAAAGAAAGCCGTGAACGGGCGGACAGTGGGAAAACTAACTTCTTTGGCAGAGGTATTGTGGGCGAAAGCGGAGAGTTTGCCAGTCGTCTACGCCGACGTAGCATGGAAAATAAGATGAGAAATCACGTGAAACGTCAAAGACTCGATAAGACGGGTAGCGACGTGAATACACGCCGTATCGGACCACCAAAGACTACAACAGCCACAGGTTCAGGAAACGTCACTGATGAATAACCTTGACATCCAACATTGGATTGAGTTGATCAGAACAAAGAGAAATAACCCTCCACCAGAAGCGGTCATGGACTTAAAGGCTCGAAAATTTTTCAGCAAGAATGACTACAAAGTCCCCACAGGCGAAGTGAAAATTTCGGTGTATCGCAGTGGCGGCGAAACTGTAACCGACGAATAAATCCCATTATTTCAGATGTAATCAAGAACTCATTTTTTTGAGTGGAATTTTGTGCTGCTGGACAATAAGCTCAAACAAGTTTGTTTACGTTTTTCACAGATCTAGTGCTTGCCTTTTTTATCATCGTCTTTAGAGGTAACTTCACCAATCTTACTCCAAGCACCTTTGTAGTAGTGCGTGTCGACAACGTACTGCTCTCGAGTTCCGATTAAGCCTCTGTCTTTCATCATGTTTTCGATTAATTCTCGGCTATATCGACGTACAATCTTTTTGCTCAATCCCGCATCAAAGTTTTCACCACCAAAGTCCGGGCCTAAGAACGACTCGAACATCATGTCACACATCTGTAAGAGCAGCTCTCGGTGAGCAAAATCTAACGGGTCTGCACCAGAAATGGTCTTGATCTCACCACGTACCGTTTCAAGTAATCCTGGGTCAAATGGAATTTTCTCATCTCCCTCAACAGATTTGTAGCGATATTGGTCAAGATACAAACCCATCGAAACGATAAAGGCTTCTACCACAAATTGGTTTTGAGCGGCTTGATGCATTGATGCACCCTTGGAATCAACGCTTAATGCAATGTCTGCAGCCAGACGAATTCCTTCTGGCACAATCGAGGCTTTTGCTTTGCGCAGTTCCTTGGAGTCCGTTACTCTTCGTCTTAGCTGACTGATGGTTTCGGTGACAACCCTGTCCTTTTTGCCGTGTTTGACGACGTGCTTACCACGATATGGCTTGCGATACGTCTGCAACCACATCTCAGTCACAGGTTGGGCATCTTCAATACCATCGCCATCTTTATACACCGGCCCTGCGCCTGTGTTCATCTTTTCACAAAAGTACCGAGTACCCTGTGTAATTTCTGAAAAACCCATCCCACCGTCAGACTGTTTTTTCACTAGGTCATCGATGGATAAGTGTGTGATTACGACATCAGCCCGAAGGGCTTTATCTAACGCCGCAGCTTGAGATGAAATATCAACTCGGTCAGTGAGTCCTCCCAGACCGGCAATGATGTATGCATTTGCATCACGGACCTTGTCTTGAATATCTCTGACAAATTCAGAAAGATGTGTTTCTTTATGAATGTCATGCTTCGCCATGTGAGACTCATGAATGGGAGTGTAGACTGCTTTAGGATTACGAGCTGCTAAAAAGTCCATCCATTTTTTACCATCACCAACTACTCCAGCCCACATACGTGCATGAGTAGGAGTGATTGAGCCGTATCTGACAAACTTTGGATCAATCATTGAGTCCATAATTTGTCGATCCGACATTGCAATAAAATCAGCTCGTTTGAGATTTCGCCCTGCTTTACGTTGAGAATACTCAAAATATGGCACCGGAATGCGAATGAACGTCATCTCGGAAATATCTGGCCACTCTGCGGGATTTGGACTTCGCATTGCTGAGTACTCAGGTTTAATTCTGATAATCTTATAGCGATCATCAACGGCAATATTTTGCGCATACAATCTCAGTTTTTTAAACACTTCATCCTCATCTAGAAGTCTGTCCCTTGTTCCAGCGGGTAGCGGACCAAAGTCTGAAAGTCTTTTCGTTCGTAGGTCAGCTAACTTCGTTCTACAGTACTCTAAGAAAGCGGTCAGTCTGTTGAACTCTTCTACATCTACTGGGGTTGTTCCAGCTTCGCCAGGTTTAGGCATGGAGTGTAATCTTTGTTCAATATCGTCCAGAGTATGAAGTGAGGCAAGATCTTGGTACTCGCCCACACCCACTTGCCTGGTCTCGATAATGAACTTAGACATCTGGGCAGCTCGGCGCTCAAGGTCCATTCGCTCCTCGCTCCCTTTTGGTAGTGTCTCTGCTCGCTCAGCTGTTCGCTTTTTCTCTTCTATGACATCTTCTAGGTTGTACTTCACATAGCGTTCTGGAGCCAAATCGACGTAGAAATGAATGAAGTCTGCACGAGTGGGAATGATTCTATTTACTTCAGCGCCCGTGTCTCTCCACTCATAACCAGTATTACTTCTACCATGAGGGACTTTTGTCCAGTACTCACCCGTGTTGATAAACCAAGCCAATTTAGAATCAAGACCATCGTCATCGTAATCAAAGATGCGAAGCGTCACCAGCATTGTCCACATCGCCACATCCCAGGCGATTTGCACTAAGTTCTCATCTGAATATGATCCGTCTGCTTTTTTGAGACGAATGCCTTCAGGGATTTTCTTGACGAGCTTGTCATGCAAACGTGATAACTCTGTCTTCTTATCAGATCTAGATAAAAACACTAAGTCAGGAAGCTCCCGCTCCACCGCACTGGTGAAGTAGTTGACCATTTCAGGAACTCTCCAGTACTGCTCTTCTCCTTCAGTTGAAGCAAACACTTTGTGCAGCTCTTGACTCGCTTTTCCGGCGGCGGGATCATCACTATGCATTCTTTGGTAAAACGGTGGTAAGTCCCAGTGGAAGTACCCACCACCTTCAGTTTTTTCACTACCAAGCAGTTTTTGAACTTGTTCGATAATTTCCATTTTCTGGAAATCTCCAGAAAGGTCCGCCATGTCTTTGGCGTAGTTATGCATCATTTGAATATGCAAAATGCGGTACTTCCACAAGTTGAGCCACTCACCATCAATTGTTGTCTGAGAGACACCCGGCATAATATCTTTCCACGGGAAGTCCTTAAAGAACTTCTCCAGCGTGGGCTCACCGGTAATATCTCTGCTTGTAACATCAAAGTTCATTCCCCACAGGTTTGCATCACTCTTTGGCAAAGGAATATCCGTTGATCCTGATGACGCAGTCACATTGAAGATTTCGTCAACTGTATAGTTGCCAATCGCCACCAAAAGGTGCTCCATGAACTTTGCCACACCCTCTCGTTCACAGAAATCTTTTATTTCTGTAAAGCTTGGCATGTCTGGATTCTTTTTACGTAAAACGTCGAACATCAAGTGAACTAACTCAAGCTTCACTACTTCATTTCCTTTGTGTTCCTCAGAAGCAACGACTGTCCCTTTTAAGTGATTATCTTTATCTATTAATTCGGTCACGCGAGTAATCTCTGCATCGAGATACTCTTTCTTTTCTTGAATCAGCGTTTTGTTGAAGTTGGAACCTGGTTGAACATCATACACATTGAGGACGATAATGCTTTCCTCTGCCTCGAGAAAATCTCGGATACGACGTAAAGCCGGTACTTCTGTGGCATTGTCGAGCTTTGTTTTTGCATCAAGTGAGCGCTTTGTCTTGTCTAAAAATGCCTCGTAGGTAAAGACCGGCCCAGCTGTTGGGAACACTTTAAACGCTTGAATAACGTCTTTTTTCCAAGAAATAAACTGGGGCGTTTTTTCAGGGTGAACAATCAGATCGATAACCTCAAGTAACTCCTTGATACGATCCTCTTTGAGGTTGTAGTCAGTGAGTGGAGCGTTTTCATCGATCGTTCGAGAAATTTGTTTTTTCTTCAGTAAGTTTGCTTTTTTCTCAAGCACAGTTCGGAGCGCCGTTTGAAGTTCTGGCAAACCTTCGGGAACGTCCATGTTCCCTGGTTTATTTCCTTCAAAAGCCTGGGTTAATTTGAGCAAGTTTACTAAGGCGTCATCATTATCTTCAAACCAAACTTTCAGTTCTGCCCAAATTTTATTTGCTTTGTCGGCATCAGCAATCTCTGTAAAGATATCAATGAGCAGTGTGCCCAACTCTGTGTTCTCACCTTCCTTGAGCTTTGCCTGATCTTGAAATGGAGCCTTATCATCAAGAACTTCTGGGTACTTAGCAGCGATTTTTCCCAACTCTACCTGAGCCTCTGGCAAGAAAAATCCAACCGGATGAATCTTTAGTGCTCTATAGTCTTCTTTGAATGCAGATAAGTCTGTAACACCAGTATCTTTGGCAATGTTTACTGCTTTCTCAAAACGGAGTAATTGGGTGACAAAAGTAGGAAGTTGAAGTGCGTCGAGAGAAACTGGATCTTTTGTTGCATCAAACTGGACTCTGTGGGTTCGAATCTTATCGAGAGCTGCGTCTAAACGCTTTTGCACGTACTGAATAAATGACTCAGCAAGTGGGTCTTCAACATTGGTTTTAGAACGGATTTTTTCGACAACACCAAGCGCGTTGAGGTTATGTCCACCCGTAGGATCTTTATCAACCAGCCCATTTACGTAGCCAATCAGATATTGGTAGTCCAGATGATCAATCACATCATCTTTGTCTTGATTTCGCCCAGCAATATCAGTGCTAAGAAGATCAATTTCTTCTAACAGCTCCATTGCTTTTGGAAATTCAGCACTAGCCTGAGATTCAACGGCAGCTCTGCTTGCGTACTCAACCATAATTTCTCTTACTCAATTAACTAGAAATCTTTGCGACCAATTCTTTCAATTCTGCCAATGGTGCAGGTGATCTAGGAATTAGCTTATTGTATGCAGATTCTACTTCTGACATGACAAGTAAGATCATCATTTGCGCTTGAAGCTCAGCGTTGTTCTCATCAACATTAGATACTTTTCCATCGAGAATATCTTGGAAGTTGCGGACCGCCTCATTAAGCAATCTTGAATGGCTAGAATATCGAGAAGCTACCGCATTGAGCTTGGTAGATTCAGCTGCTGCTTCTGGAACTCGGCCACGCGCATGTATGTAAATTAATTTTAGTGCTTTCTTGGCGTCAGTTTCTTTCTTTGGTGTTGTTTCAGGAGCAACTGCATTTCCTGAACCATCAAGTTCCTCATTAGGAGATGTACCACCATCACCTGGAAAACTGACGTCCGTCACACCTTTTACTTGCCCATCTGGAGTTGACGGAACTACTGGTTCTGTTGGAGCAACCGTTTCAGCTGCAACTTCTGGCAGTGCATTAAATCTGTGAAGATTCAAGCGCGCCCATGTTAAGAGACTTGAAAGGGCTGCATCTCCGTTGTCGGTGCTGTTTAAGGCTTCTTTCAGTCCAACCACTTCATCTTGGTATCCCATTAAAACAATTTTCGTTTCTTGCTTTAACTTCAGTACATTGTGCTCTTCGAGAACAGCCAGAATTGGAAGCAACACACTTTCTCTTTTATTTAAAAGATTACGTTTTATGGAGCGCTCAGGATTTTCTAAGATTCCAATCAGCACATCAAAGTCTTGAGATAGTGCGTCCTTTACTGCACGTTCGATTTTTTTCTTTTGCTTTTCTTCCAGAGTTGCTCGTTTGGGGAGGAATTTATTCATTCGTTCCAATGCATTTTTACCGAAGTTAGTCAGCGTGTCAATGTAGTCGGACTCGGACTCATCCTCAGCTTCTGGTGTGGTAGAAGTGGCGTCTGGAGTACCCTCAACTGTAGTTGTGTCTCCTAGAGTTTTAGCACCTGTGCCAGCATCACCTGGCGTAGGAGCATCAGGACTTGTTGGAGCAGTGGCGTCATGAACTGTTGTGGCGGTAGGAGCTGCAGCGAGCCTTTGTTCAAGAGCTTGAACTTTCTCGTAAAGGAAGATCAGTAGTTTGTCAGCTTCTGTTTGGTTTTCTTTTTCTTGAAGTGCTTCGACAAATGTAGTGGCGTCTGCCTCAGTGGTGACTCCAGGAATGGCTGCTTCAACAACTCCAGCTTCCTCCATCAAATTTTCAATTTGCTCATAAAGCATGTCTCCATCGGCGTCCTGGATAACTGCAGTGACGT
>Ga0163144_10002063_pt1 | contig 46885 bp, 46 predicted proteins | sample OliLak19BULKMAT1_FD_123175 | JGI IMG/M metagenome (GOLD analysis project Ga0163144, IMG submission 123175) | Freshwater microbial mat bacterial communities from Lake Vanda, McMurdo Dry Valleys, Antarctica - Oligotrophic Lake LV.19.BULKMAT1 | ecosystem: Environmental > Aquatic > Freshwater >... | reverse complement strand
AAGGACGGATGGCAGAGCGAGAAGCGATCTTCCAGACCCTTGAAGAGTACGGATTGATTAAACGAACCAAAGGCGGCATGCCCTACGCGCCAAAATCGGAAATCATTTTGTAACCCCTACAACGACTCGCACCAACGGATAGTGATTTCGAATGGCCGCAGTTTCAAAAGCGGCGGCGATGATCGTGAATTTGCCGCTGCACCTCGGGCAGGTATCCATGTCGATGGCAAAGACGCGTGCGGGATTGAAGGCGAGGGCTAGTTCCCGTATTCGGTTGGAACCAGATCGACGGCGCAGCGCCCAACCCTGAGTGGAAGTCCATGAAGTGGGGAAAGGACGTTTTGCCGAAGTGATTCGCAGTGGCAAAGCTGCCCCGCCGTCGTTCCGCATTGCGTCGACATGTCGCGCTTGTCCTCCGAGGGGCGCTCGATTAAATCACTCCGCGATCCGACCGGAGGAGCACAGATGAGTCACCCGCAGATTTATCACGACGTACCCGTCAAGACCCGATTGTCGCATGAAGAGTTTCTACGCGAATACGTCTTGAAGATGCAGCCGGTTCTCATCAAAGGCGCGCTCAGTGACTGGGCGGCGACTTCATGGTCAAAGGATTACTTGAAAAACAAGGCCGGGGATCGGGTCATTAGTTACCGGACCGAAGGCAAGGCGGCGAGCGATCGCTTCGACAATCTGCTGGATCTTGTGTTCGATCCTTCGCGGCCCGCACCGTATCTTCGCAACATCAACGTCGGGAGCCAGCTGCCCGAACTGCTCGAGGACATCAGTCCGCAGCCGATTTACACAAGCGCCAACTGGCGGTCCCATCCTCTGATGGCCAGGACGTGGCCGCCCGAAGTGCCGAAAAATCTGCACGAATTGTTCATCTCTCGTTCGAGCATGTCGTTTCCCTATCTGCATCTCGACTACTGGAGCATGAGCGGCTTTCTCGCCCAGCTTCACGGCGAGAAGGAAGTGATTCTGTTTCCGGTCGAAGACCGGGCGTATCTTTACCAAAGCGGACAACCCCCTCGTCTCGTCGATTACGGACTTCGATATTCCCGACTACGATAAATTCCCGCTGTTCAAACATGCTCGGCAGCATCGAGTTACACTCGGTCCCGGCGATCTACTTTACAACCCTGCGTGGTGGCATACGACGAAGACGATTTCGACGTCGATGACGTTGATCTGGGCTTACTGGAACCGTCACGAATGGCGAAACCTCGTGGATCACGTGCGAGGCTCGGCTAAATCAAGGGCCCGGGTCGCACTTGTGCCGTATCTGTCGTTCATCGGCATGTGCAATCGCATGCTGGAGTAGTCGGTTCTTTTCGTTCTCCATGTAGACGGATAAGAGCGCCTTCTGGTGGATGAGTTTTAGCTTGGGGTCATCCCAGTATTTTTCAAACCGTTTTGAAAGTTTCGGCTTCGTTAGGTCGAGGATTCGATTCACCTTTGACTGAAGTGCGTGGGGTAGAACATTTGGGCCAAATCCTCGCGATTGAGTCTCCGTAAGCGTGGCGCCAATCGGGCGATCTTTTCTTGTCCCGAAGTGCCCGGTGGCAATGGCGCGGGTCCGAAGCTACTTGCCATCGAGCAAACGGGTTCCGTTGATTTTTCGCAGATTGCGAATCCTAAAAAAGTAGAATCAAGCAAAATCACTCGGAGCTGAATTTCCGAGACTCGAATGCGGTTTCCAATCGTCCGCAGATGCTCGATAATCTCTTCGCTTGAGTGACGCTTCTTCGACATGTGTTTGACGACGCGGTCGAGGTCTATGAGCTTGTGACCGTAAGCGAGCTGAAAAGTCCCGCGGCTTGCATTACTCAGCTCATCTTCGAACTATTTCACTTTGGCTCGCTGTGATACTGATTGGGTCGGTGAATCGAACTCAGATAGTTCTCATGACATTGTTTTCATGCGCGATTTCGGCCGCGAACTTTTCGTGTTCACCCGCAATCTCCCGGATCACTCCGCGCCCTGGTCCGGAGCAGCAGGTGCCCCCAGCGGTTCCCACACTCTGGGCGCGCACCCTCACTCCGTTTCAGGCATCGGGCGGACCTTCGGTCGCGCTTGATCCTATCGGAGATATTTTAGTCTATGGGGGATTTGATCAGCCCGCCGATTTCGGAACCGGCGTCTTGACCCCGCAGGCGGGCGATCTATTCTTGCTCCGGTATTCTGCGGACGGCGTCATACAGGCGGCTCGAAAATTCGGAGGAACCGGTTGGGAGCTGCCGGGGTCATTCGCCATTGATGCGAGCGGAAATATTTATCTGAGTGGAACGTTCACATCTTCGATCAATTGGGGTGCTCCGAGCTTGCTCACTTGTCCGTCAGCGGGAGGGTGCCGCTTCATAGTTAAACTCGATTCGAGCGGAAATTGGTCCAGCGCGCTCAGCTGGCAGACAGCCGTAAGTGGGGCGGCGGATGCTTTCGCGCTTTCGGTTCGTCCTTCCACTGGAGAGGTGGGACTGGCCGGAAACTTTTCGCAGACATTGAGCGTGGGCGGGGTATCGATCACTGGACAAATCGGGCAGAGCGGTTTTGCGGCCAAGCTCGACGCGACGGGTGCGATCAGCTGGATTCAGAATTTTTCGGTGGCGCCGAGTTCTCCGGCGCGCACGAGTGCGCCGGTATTTGCCTCGAACGGAGACCTAATTGTCGCTGGCCAATTTAATGGTTCTGCGCAGTTCACCGGCGGATCCCTTCATTCAAGTGCGCTCGGGCAGTCAGGATTCGTGACAAGATTACGCGGATCAAACGGGAGCGAGCTTTGGTTCTCCCAGCTATCGGGGACTGCACCCGCGGCGCCGTCAAATGGCGCCGTTTACGCTCTCGCGTTGAATGCTTCCGACGATCCTCTTGTCACCGGAGGCTTTACGGGTACGGTGAGCTGGCCTTCCGGTTCGACTCACGCCAGCGCTGGTAATAATGATATTTGGGTTGCCAGGCTCGACGCCGCGACCGGCGGCGAACTTTGGAGCCGCGCATTCGGCGGATCCGGCTATGACTTTGGCTGGTCGGTTGCCGTGGATTCTTTGGGTGCCATCGTGGTCAGCGGCCGTTTCCAAGATCAGATCGACTTCGGAGGAGGCCGACACGTTGCGATCATGAGCGGAGCGATGGGCGTGGCGAGCGATGCGTTCATTTTGAAGCTCACTCCAAGTGGTGTTTACAACTGGTCAAAAGTCTATAGCGGGACAGCAATTGAAGTCATCGGTTCGCTTACGATCGATCCGGCTACTCGGCAACTCGTTGCGGGAGGAAGCTTCTACGGAGGCTCACTCGACTACGGGATCGGCAGCGTCGCGGGAGCCCGCAGCTTTCTGGTTCGCCTCGGGCCCTAGACACGCCCGGATTTGGGCTGCGATGGTAACCGACTGCGTGAGTGCCGTTTGAAGCTACGAAGCTCCGCATGCAGCTCAGGAAAATTTGACACTCCAACCCTTGAGACGGTGTTCGTGCGTCGCCAGACAGATGCGGGCGGTGGCCGTGATCACGGTTGCTTTCTGAAAATAATCCGCGGTCCATAGTGATTGAGGATTTGATATGATCGGTGGACCACTCATCCCAAAGTACAAAAAGAAGGCGAACTTTTGGCTGGGAATCGGATTTCTGACAGCGTTTGGTTCATTCGGTTTGCTACTGGCCTTAGTCGCCAGTCAGGGCGAAGCCGCCATTAAGGACACGATCGCCACCGGAGTTGAGTTGATTCGATACTTGGGCCTTGGATTCTGGTCGTATGGCTGCAGCCAGTACGCGCGTGGCAAAGGTTATTCACCTTGGTTCGGATTAGTGGGCTTACTTACTATTTTTGGCCTTATTTTTCTCGCGATTCTCCCTACACGAGAAGCGGCGATCGCTGAGATGCGTGAAAAGGGAAAAGCCCAGATTTCCCAACCGGAGTCGCGGGTGGCCGCGTACCTGTTCTCTGCAAGACTTGCGAGACGCGGCCTCCGATCACGACCCGATAACGCTGATCAATGTCGAGGCCCACCTCGCCCATCAAGCCGGTGGCTTACCAAGCACGTCAACTGCATGCTCCACGGACTCGCGTTTTCTTGCCGGGCTTAGAAGTTTCCAGGCGCTTGGCCTGCTCAATCATGACCGTCCGCAGATGCTGGGTAATCGCTTCGGTCCTAGTGTCGAGGTCCAGATCAACATTCAACCTGGACCAGTTTTACCCGGCCCACCGCGAACTGCCTTTACGAGGTCAGAGCAGGGACCTGATTTATTTGGAAGCCGCTCCCGGTGCGAGGGTCTGATACGCCTTCTCTACTTCTTGCCTTAGGTTTTCGCCCACCTTGAATCCCAAAGACTCCGCGCTCTTCATGTCAGCCCATGCCTTGGTGTAGTCCCGCGAGTGATAAAGGTGGTAGAGCATCCGGTTGAAGTAGAGATTGGAATAAGCAGGATTTCTTCGGATGCCCTCGTTGTAATCCTGGATCGCGGCGTCGAATTCATTTCGGTTATAATGCAAGAGCCCGCGGTTATTGTACGCGACCGTACGAGAGGGGTCGAGCTTTAGGCCGATCGTATAATCCTCGAGCGCCTTCGCTCCGTCGGGAGTCACCATGGCGCGATTGATGTACGCGTCGGGTACATTGGGAAATTTTTCAATAATGTCACTCATCAGCGTATAGCTGTTCAGCCAGACTTTACATCGCTCGAATGACAAGGTGGAGTAGAGCGCGACCAGTCCGATCAGTGCGATGACGGATATTCGCCGGTAGCGGAGCGATCCGTTCCGGTCGGCGGTGAAACAGGCATAGAAGCCTTCGCCGGCTAAATAAAACAGCCCGAAGAGACTGACATAGGTCAGGCGATCGGCCGCGACAAACTTTCCGACCCCCATCCAAGGGAGCACCATCACGACGGTAGCGATGAAGAAAAGAAATCCGAAGGCGATCTTGCGCGTGAACCTCAAGGAGTAGAGGACGGGCGCGGCAATGGCGAAGGGCAAGACTTGAACGAGCCACGAAACCTGATCGGGGTGGGGGTAGATCGCCGATAGATTGATCGGAACCAGTAACTTGCCGAGGTAAGTGTAGAGCGCGTAGCTCGCATAGGCGGCTCGTTTCACGAAGGGCAGGCCACCGAGGTTCGCAACCCAGCCGGATGAGCTTTGGGCCTCGATCGCGACCATGCCAAAAACTAGAGCCAAAACAAAGAAGGGGATTTTTTCCAAAAAAATCCACCAATCGATCTTGCGGGCGAACAGGAAATCAAACGCGATCAGGGCGAGCGGCAGCGACACCGCCATCCCCTTGGAAAACGCGGAGAGGGCCATGAGGATCAAGGCCAATACGTAGTACTTCGCCGCGAAGGCGCTCCGGACATAGTAGACGTAGCTGATGAGGGAGGCGAAAAAGAAGACGCCATATAGCACGTCTTTACGTTCTGTCGCCCAGGCGACCGACTCGACTCTGAGCGGATGCACGGCAAACAGCGCCGCGCTCACCAGCGCGATCGGCACTTTTCCAGTTATCAGAAAAACCAGCCAAAGCACGAGGAGCGCGTTCATGACATGCAGAATGATGTTGTTGGTGTGAACGACTTCGGAATCGTATTGGTAAACCCAGTACTCGAGCGCCCAGGAGAGGGTGGTCAGCGGGTGATAAATTTCCAGCTTCGGCGCGGAAAAAATTTCCCGGACATTATCCAGCGAAAGGGATCTCACTTGATGGTTGTTGGTGATCTCCCCGTTATCATCCCAGTTCAGGAATTCGTTTCTTTGTGCGGGGGCAAACGTCACCGTCGTCAATACTATGATCAGAAGGGCCGGGAACATGAGCAGCTGCTTCAGCTCACGTCTCGTGGGTAGCTTCGGGGTTTTGGCGGGCGTTTTGGGTTTGGCCGGCATTTAGCGTGGGCGGCGCAACTTGAATTCGATTTCCTCGAATCCACCGACGAGATAGCACCAGATCCGTGAGCAAACGAGCGGAGAGAGATTGGCAAATACGTCGATCACGCCTCCGACGACCGTGCCCACGATGAAAAACGGCCATGGAAGGACCGATTTCTTGAGGTAGGGCTGGGCGAACCAGCGCATGCGGGTTTGCTCGCACTCAAATGTCACTCCCGTGTAGCCGCCTGGGAAAGTCGGGTCGAAATAGAAGGGGAACGTCGCATCGAACCCTCGGCGATGCTCGGGATGAGAAAAACCGCGAGAGAAGTGGGGCACACGAATGACGGCAGTCCCACTGGGCTTGAGGATGCGGTGAATTTCCTTCATCACGTCAAAGACCACGGCGAGGTGTTCAATCACGTGGTCGGCTTCGATGAGATCAAAGCTCTGATCGGGAAACGGATACGGAATGATCGAAAGATCATGCACGACATCGACCCCGGGCGCGGACTTCCAGTCAAGATTGGTAAAGCCAGGCTTGGGAAAACGACCGCAACCGAGATTCAATTTGGATGGCGAAGCGGCGCTTTGGGGCATCGGTTTAATTATAGATATTTGCGGATGATGTACCAGTCATTTCAAGGCCGGGGCCAAGCCTGAGGATTGACCATTTGGATGACGCAATTTAATGGTGCATAGTACTTGGGTGACCGCGCCCAAGGCGATTAGCCCCAAATTGTCCTTGCCTAAGTGGGCCTCGGCAGTCCTGGTTGCCGCATCGCTCACCGGGATTTACTTGGTTCCCACGTTCCCTATCCTGCAGCGTTTCTCCGAAGACACTTCACTCGTCGCCCGGGGGGATTTCGGGGATCAGTCGATTTTCGTTTGGATGATCGCCCGGGCAAAGCGGGTTTCGTCCTTCTCGGAGTTCGTCACCAATTGTGACTGGTCCGACAAGAGCTGCTTCGATGTGCGATCGATCGCCGTCGAGCTGAATACGATCTACGGGGTGGGTCGAGCGGCTAAATATTTAGATATGAGCGAACGGACCATCATTACCTTCTGGTACTTCGCAAATCTTTTCTTGTGTCTCATCGCGGCTTTTTTCTTCATCTGGGTCGTCTCCGATAACTTATGGGCGGCGGTTCCGCTGGCGGGCCTGGTGAGCTTTCAGCAGACTTTGATCCAGCGGATTCAGGGTCATATGATGCTCGTGACCTGGTGGGCTTCGGCGGTTTTGCTCGCGCTCGAGTGGCTTTGCCTGAAGCAGCTTTGTTTTCCAGAAAAACCGAAACCCCAACGGGCGTTTTCTCCATTTTCACAACTTACAAGCAACTACCTTCTTCCGATCCTTTGGGCGCTCTGCTTGTTCGTGACGGTCAATGTCAGCTTTTATCACACCCTTTTCGTGGCCCTGCTGGCGCCGCCATTGTTCGCGGCGTTTCTCTACGCAAATCAATTGACCCTCAAGAGTGTGATCCGGAAGCCCGGATTCTTGCGCTTGGCGGTGATCGTGACCCTCGCCGCGGTGCCTTCGCTTTATTCCGTCAGCTGGGCCTTCGTGGGTGGAGTCAACAAAACGACTTATTATCGTACGGATCATCAAGTTTCCGTCTTCAGCCCGCGGATCCAGGATTATTTCCTGCCCAACGTCGATGCCTCGAAGCCTTATGCCTGGCTGCAGCCGCTGCACCTGGCTAACGATCCGTCCCGCGTGGATGGTCGCCTGGAAGTGTTGGCCTATCTTGGCTTCGCGTTTCTTCTCTGCCTGCTGTTCACCTTTATTTTTGCAAAAAAGAATAAGGATCCGGATCGAGCTTCCCGGATGCCCCAGGCTTTTTTGCTTCTCTTCATTTTGACCGCGTTTTTGGGAAGCGAAATGGGGGGGCTTCTGGTTCATGAATTCGTGAAGTTTGCCCGTTGCTATAATCGGATGGCTCCCTATGTCGTTCTCTTTGGATGTGCGTATATGGCTTTGATCTGGCGCCGGAGCCGCGCCGTGAATCGAGTCTTGCCGGTCGTGGTCTTCCTCCTGTTTTGTTGGGAATACCGAGGCACGAGTTTACTCAGCCCGGATCTTCTCCGACGGATGGATGCGGTCGATCGCCTTGCCGGTCAGATGAAGGAAGCCTGTCGATCGGGAGGCAGCATTCGTCTGGATCCCGAAAATGCGGACTATATGATGGGACCCTTGGGTGCGCTTTACGCGGCAGAGATCTCCCGCTGCCGCCTGGACGGAGTCCTCGGCCCCGGCGCCCGACCTCAGACGGCTGGGTTTGTTCCGCCGCCATCGGCGGCAAAACTCGTTTGGCCGGGAGAATTTCTCGGAGCCGATCCGCAGTCCTTTAATGTGCGGCGCTAGGGGCGAAGCGTACTCCGCAGGTTTCAAATGCGCTTTTCATCTGCGCCAAGGCCTGTGCGGACCAGGTTTCCGCGTGTTCTTGGATCAGATGACTATCGTCAATCATCTTCCAGTCCGAGCCGGCAGATTCCGTCTGCACGAAGCGAGCTCCGACGGCGTCGGCGATCGCGCGCGTATTGTCCGGACTCCAGTGCGGGCTCGGGACGGTGATGAAAATCACGCATTCGGGGCGCACGGGCATCGCGCGAAGAAACTTGTGAACGGCCGGGAGCAGCTCTTTGACTTTGGCCGGATCCACCCCGCTACTGACGTGTAGTGGGATGTTTTTAGCCTCATGATTGTTACGAAGATCCCAGGTGCCCGTGGTGCGGGAGCGGAAAATCGTATTTTTCCGGCCACACCAGGCGGGGCTCGATGGCCGGTCCATCCAGCCGCAGACCGCGTGATGCAGTGTCTGCCACGCGCGTTTGCGCGCGTAGTTCAGCCATACCGTCGTATTCGCCTGGATCACCGTTTTTCCGGGGTCGCTGTAGAGATCCAAAAAGAACCATTCGTCTAAATTCGCCACGATGACTTTCGGCCGGGGCTGCAGCTTTTCTATCAGGGCCGTAGTAAAAAGATACGGTTCGATGAAGCCGAAACCGAGCAGATAGTAAGGACGGTCCGCGCGCGACTGGCCGAAGAAACGCGCGGTCGCGTCAGTCGAAAATCCGTGCTGCATCCGGGAATTTCCGACAAACAAGATCTCCGCTTTTTTGAGCTCCCGGATCGCCTCGGGCTCCAGCCCGAGAAAAAAGGCGCCGTGCTCGTAATCCCCGTAAATTTCGGAGTCACAGACTGCGAGGTATTCGTCGGAATCATATCCGATCGGCGAGCAGGCCTGAGCGAAGGTTACAAAGCGCCCGTACGCTTCCCAGATCGTTACGCAAAAAAATACGGCCAGGGGCAGTCCAATGACGAACCACGCATAGTGTTTTTCGGTTATCGCTGCAGTTGGGCGCGCGGTTTTCTTCATAGCTTCAGAAGTTATAGTAGATGAATTCCAGGTTGGGAGACGATCGCATCTTGAGAATGCAAAAGACGAACGCGCCACCGATCAGGAGCGCAGACCAGAACGCCGGTCGCCAAATCGCAATTTTCAGGCTGTCGGTCGATTCTACAACCGATTCCACGCACGGATCAAATGCGGCCATCCACTCCTGGGTATTGGGCATCGTCCACGCCACAAGGAGCAAGCCAAGGGTCATCCAGACCTGGTCGCTACTTCCGCCAATCGGGTTCGTGGGCAGTGACAGTCCGTGCATTCCGGCCATCCCCTGCAAAATATTCAAGGCTTCGTTCATGTTCGAGGCTCGGAAAAACACCCAGGCGATCACCACGGCAACAAAAGTGACCGTCCTCCCCGCGAATCGGCCGAAGCCGGGGCCGAACGAATGGCGCCTGGTTAAGCCGCCTTTCAAATTCTGCCAGCCGTGGTTCAGGATGAGGTAAAAGCCATGAAGCGCGCCCCACGCGATGAAGGTCCAGCCCGCTCCGTGCCAAAGACCTCCTAGTACCATTGTCGCAAGCAGATTGAAGTATCGCCGCAGCGGCCCCTTTCGGTTTCCGCCGAGCGGAATGTAAAGGTAGTCCCGGAGGAAGCGGGACAGAGTCATATGCCATCTCCGCCAGAAGTCGACGATGTTCGTCGACTTATAGGGAGAATGGAAATTGAGCGGGAGACGGATACCGAACAAACGGGAAAGCCCGATCGCCATGTCCGAGTAGCCCGAAAAGTCGAAATAGATTTGCAGCGTATACGCGAGCGCTCCCCCCCAGGCCTCGGGCGCCGTCAAATGCATCGCGTTCGCGGAAAATACTGGCCCCACGAATTGAGATATCGGATCGGCGAAAAAAAGTTTCTTCACCAGGCCGATCACGAAGATGGTGATCCCCACGGCGATGTTCTGATGGACGAAGCGGTAGGTCTTAGGCGAAGTAAACTGTGACATCATCTCCCGGTGATGGAGGATGGGTCCGGCGATGAGATGCGGAAAGTAAGTCACGAACAACCCGTAGTGCACGGGCTTGAACGGCTTGGCTTCGCCCCGGTACATGTCGACCAGATAGGCGATTTGGGTGAAAGTGAAGAACGAGATTCCGAGCGGAAGAGATTTTACGATCGCGAAGTCGCTTCCCCAATCGCCGCCGAAGCTGGTCAGCAGAAAGTTCATGTATTTGTAATAAATCAGGAGCAAGAGATTCGCGCCAACCGCGAAAGACAGCAGCAGCCACGATATTTCCGCCATTCTCTCACGCTTCGCCCAGCCGATACCCCTCGCCACGGTGAAGTTGAAGACCATGGAGAGAAGGAGAAGCGGGATATCTTTCGCGCTCCACCATCCGTAAAAAACGAGGGACGCAAGTGTTAGCCAAGCTGCAGCGGCGCTATGACTGCGGCGAGAGACCAAGAAATAACCAACGCCGGTGACCGGAAGGAACAGCAGCAGGAATTCTAGGGAATTGAATAGCATCGCGTGGCGACCCTGACTACGTGCGACAGGGAAAAGCCATCTCCTCGGCCAATTCGGGGATGGGATCGACCTGCCCCTTGGCCGCGTTCTGTAAAGCTGTTGGCCCAAGCGATCGTGGCCGACTCTTTTTCGCTGACGGGAGCAACGGTTGCTATCGCGATCGCAATTCTGCAAAAGAGCGTGCCGTAGCGAGTCATGAACGACCTCTTATTTGATTCTCGACGGATACTGACCTTCCCCCACAGAACTGGTCCGAGAAAAAAAAGGAAAGCCGCTATGAAGAGAAAACGATTTACTGAGGAACAAGTCGCAGCCGTACTGCATCCAGCTGAACTGGGGATCGAGGTTAAGGATCTGTGCCGTAAGTTTGCATTTACGGAACAGATCCTTTTATCGCTGGAAAAAGCAGTATGCGGGAATGGGAACAGTAAGCTCAAGCGTATTGTTGCGGACTTGACGCCCGATTTCTCAAAAAATTCTAAGACCACGATAGAAGCGAGCGGCAATTGAATGGCTGAGGGGAGCCTTCCAAATCAGTGAAAGACGTTCTTTCAAGGTTGTCCCAATCCCTCGCTCGAGTTCTCGTTATGAGCCGAAGGGGAAAAATAATGCCCATTACCGTATCGCCATTCGTGACGTGAAAAGCGAAGGAAGAAGACTGTCTCGAGACGAAGACTTTCTTTGCACCGTCCCACGGCCGTAAACCATGCCATTGAGATAGGGAAGTCACGCGGGGCCTTCCGCGCATCTGTTCTGAATTCTCTGGAAAGGTAATGGACCGCTGGGCTCACGAAAACGGCCTGCAGCTACTTTAGTTTTAGGGGTAGCTGATGGCTAACATTGTAGGTCGTACAGAAATGCCTAACAGGTCAATTCCACTTTTGTTTCAAATTCCGGCGACCTACCGGGACTAAAAGTGGAGCCGATGAGCGGACTCGAACCGCTGACCTACGCTTTACGAAAGCGTTGCTCTACCAACTGAGCTACATCGGCACCAAAGCTTACTTCTAGCGAAATTTCGTGGAGATACAAGGCCAGACTGGGTAGGTTCGGGCCAGTCATGTCGCTGAAATTAAAAGTTCAGGTTTGGATTCATTCCGGCGATCGCGTCTTACTTTTGAAGACGATTCCCGAGCGGGGAGCCTACTGGCAGCCTGTGACGGGCGGCGTCGAAGACGGTGAGAGTCTCGCCCAGGCGGCTTGGCGAGAAGCCATGGAAGAGACGGGGCTTCACTTTTCCGGGGACGCGCAGCCATTGGGTTTTGATTTCGAGTTTCCAAGTCGGTACGGTTCGATCCACGAGTCCGCGTTTTCGCTCGCCGTGACGACGGATGACCCACAAGTGAAAGTGGATCCGGTCGAGCACTCTGAATACCGCTGGGTGAATGTCGCGCAAGCAATGCCGCTCCTCAAATTTGATAGTAACCGCCAGGCGCTCACGCTCTTGGCAAAACAGAAGGGACTTACATGATGACCCCAATCACAGAAGAAAAACTCGGCCTCGGAAAAGGTCTTTACGCCGTCCTTGAAACGACGATGGGCGAGATCACGCTTCAGCTCGAAGAGGAAAAGACTCCCGAGACGGTGAAGAACTTCGTGGGACTCGCGACCGGTGAAAAAGCCTATACCGATCCCAAGACCGGCCAGCCGGGCTCGGGCCCTTTCTATGACGGCACGGTATTTCACCGCATCATCAAGAACTTCATGATTCAGGGCGGAGATCGCCTCGGTCAAGGCACGGGCGGACCGGGCTTCAGATTCAAAGACGAATTTCACCCGACCCTCAAGCACACGGGGCCCGGGATTCTTTCGATGGCAAACGCCGGTCCCGGTACGAACGGAAGTCAGTTCTTCATCACCCTGGTGCCGACTCCTTGGCTCGACAACAAGCACTCGGTTTTCGGAAAAACTGTGAAAGGCCTCGAAATCGTCACGAAAATCGGCGAAGCGGCCACCGGCCAGAATGACCGTCCTCGCGAAGAGATTCGGATCAATCGAGTTCGGATCGTTCGGGAAAATTAGGAACCCTCACCTAGGTCAGTTTAAAGTAAAGAAGGCCTGCTCGTCGGTCTCCGATGAGCGGGTTTTTTTTGGAAGGAAATCATGGCGACCGTTGGATCAATGGCACCCGGCTTCAAACTGATGGATCAGGACGAAAACTGGGTAGCGCTCAGTGACCTGATCGCCCGCGGTCCCACCATGATCGCCTTTTATCCCGGCGACTTTACGCCGGTCTGTACGAAGCAGCTTTGCGGTTATCAAGAAGCCTATGATCGTTTCGTCGCTTACGGAGTGCAAGTCGTCGGAATCAGCACGAACGACCCGGAGTCCCATCAGAAATTCAAAAGTCAGTTCCGCTTCACGTTTCCGCTTCTCTCGGACCCCGATCGAAAGGTCGCGAAAGCGTATAACGTCAACACGCTCTTCCTGCTTGGCGGCCTGGGTCGTGCGGTTTTCGTCGTCGATAAAGGCGGCAAGATCGTCTATCGCTACGTCGAGCCGACTCCGCTCACACACCGAAACGCCGATGAAGTGCTGAAGATTCTCGACGGCCTGAAGGCGGGCGGAAAAATCTGAATGCTCGAGATTCGGGGACTGCGAAAAACTTTCGGCAGTCACGAAGCCGTTCGCGCGGTTGATCTTGCAATCAAGCCCGGCGAATTTTTTTCGCTTCTTGGGCCAAGCGGCTGCGGCAAGACCACGCTTCTTCGGATGCTCGGCGGATTCGAAGAGCCGACGTCCGGTGAAATCTGGCTCGACGGCGCCCGAATCGACCGACTTCCGGCGCATGAGCGCCAGTTCAATATGGTATTTCAGCGGTACGCGCTTTTCCCGCATTTGTCCGTCTGGGAGAACGTCGCGTTCGGGTTGAAAATGAAGAAGGTCCCGCCCGCCGAACTAAAAAATCGCGTCGACGAGGGGTTGGCACTCGTCCAGATGCAGACGTTCGCCAGTCGCGGAATCGGAACGCTTTCGGGCGGTCAGCAGCAGCGGATCGCGCTTGCGCGTGCGCTCGTCAATCGGCCCAAGGTTCTTTTGCTTGACGAACCGCTTTCCGCGCTCGATCTCAAACTTCGTCAACAGATGCAGGTCGAGCTGATTTCGTTGCAGCGCAAACTCGGCCACACCTTCGTTTTCGTCACCCATGATCAGGAAGAGGCGTTGACGCTTTCGGACCGGATTGCGGTCATGAACAACGGGATGGTTGAACAGGTCGGCACGCCCCAGGAAATATACGAATACCCGCGCACGACTTTCGTCGCGGAATTCATCGGTCAGATGAACTTTCTCGAATCCGAGGTTCGTGAAGTCAAACCGGATCTCCTGGTCGTGCAGGGTGCCGCTAAACGCGTCATCTTGATCAAGCCGCCGCTTGACGGCAGCCGTCCATTGCCGGGCGTGAGCGTCGGCTCTTCGGTTCGTGTAATGGTCCGGCCGGAGAAACTCAAGATTTTAAAGTCCGCGCCGGGTCCGGAACAGAACGTGATTGAAGGAACGTTTAAAGACATCCTTTATCAAGGCGGCTTCACGCAATTTTTAGTGCAGCCGCGCGAAGCGAACATTCCTGTATTGATCATCACCCAGCCAAACACCTCGATGACGGCGCGAAAATCATTTGCGGTCGGAGATAAAGCGTTTATTGCGTGGGCACCCGAAGATTGCCTGGCGCCGTTCTCGCTGACCGCGACGGCGGGATAAGGCTTTGGCGGAGCGCAACCGACCCACCTCGCGAAAACCTCCGATTCTCGCGCTACCGGCGATCGGCTGGTTTTTATGGTTTCTCGTCGCGCCGCTCGCGATCGTGCTTGCTTACAGTTTTGCACAGAAGGGCACCTATGGCGGCATCGTCTTTCACTTCAGCATTGAAAATTATACGAGGGCGACGGAATTTATTTATTTGAAGATTTTTTGGAACAGCATCAAGCTCGCGACGCTGACGGCGGTCTCATGTCTTGTGATCGGTTATCCGATGGCCTATGTGATGGCGACGGTGCCGCGCTGGGCCCGTTCGTTGCTCTTAATCCTCGTCGTCGTGCCGTTCTGGACCAATTTCGTAGTGCGCGCTTACGCGATCAAGATGATCCTAGGCGAGCAGGGTCCGCTCAATGAGTTCTTGATCGCATGGCACTTCATCAGTGAACCCCTGATTTTCACGAATACTTCGTTCGCAGTTTGGCTTGGGATGGTGACGAACTATTTGCCTTTCATGGTGCTGCCGCTCTACGTGGCGCTCGAGAAATTCGACTTCGCGCTTTTGGAGGCGGCGCGCGATCTTGGCGCCTCTTCATGGAACGTGATTTGGCGTGTACTGATGCCGCTCACGAAGCCCGGCATCATCACGGGGCTCATCTTCGTGTTCACTCCGGCTTTGGGGGAGTTCGTGATTCCGGATCTGCTCGGCGGCGCGCGAACCATGCTGATCGGAAATTTAATCACCGAACAGTTTTTGAAAACGCGCGACTGGCCTTTCGGATCGGCGCTGTCTTTGATGCTGATCTTGACGGTGATGGTGACGCTCGTGATTTACCTGCGCAGCGCTTACGGAACCTCCTCCGACGTCGATGGAAAGGCGTCGACGTAGATGGCGGAGACGCTGATCGCGGAGGCCCCGTCCGAAAAAGCCCGGCCGCATCCCCCGTTTACCGCGGTACTCTCGACCGTTCTTGCGCTCCTGCTGCTTTACATTCCGCTCGTCGTGCTCGTTATTTACTCGTTTCTCGCGCCGACCGACGGGCCCGGCTCGCCGCTCGGTTTTTCGTGGGTCTGGTATGAGAAAGTATTTTCCAATCGCGTGGTTTTGGATGCGCTCGGGAACAGCGTCTGGGTGGCTTTCTGCAGTACTGGGGTCGCGACCGTGATCGGCACGATGGCGGCAATCGCGATCGAACGTCACCGATTTCCAGGTCGAAAGCTGCTCGACGCCCTCACGCATGTTCCGCTCATCATGCCTGAAATCGTTCTCGGGCTTTCGCTCCTAATCTGGTTCGTGGTTTTACGGATCTCGCTCGGGACGTTTTCGATCATCCTGGCTCACGTTACCTTTAGCGTTTCATACGTGATCATCACGGTGCGCGCGCGGCTGATCGGATTTGACGACGCGCTGGAGGAAGCGGCGTGGGACCTGGGCGCGACCCGCTGGCAGACTTTCTGGCGCGTGACTTTTCCGTTGATCTTTCCCGGCATTCTATCCGGTGCCCTCATGGCGTTCACGCTTTCGTTTGACGATTTCCTGATTACGTTTTTTACAGCCGGAGTGGGCTCGGACACGTTGCCGCTCAAAATCTATTCGATGATCAAGTTTGGTGTGAGTCCTGAGATCAACGCGCTCTCGACGGTCATGCTGGTGACGACATTTTTGCTGGTTGCGGGGTTCTTTCGGCCAAGGCGAATGCCTCCTTCGTAGGAGTCAACTATTGCCGGCGCTGCAACGAACCGAGAACCTGCGAAGCGTTTCCGGATTGGTCCACCAGTGCAATTGAAAACTTGCCAGCCGCTCCGACCGGGGTCTTGAGGCGAACAAGCGATAGGCCGGTTCCGTAGCCGCCCGTCGTTCGAAAAGTTCGACCCGCAAGGGTGATCTTGTCGAGGAAGTATTCGGACAAGACGGGAAAAGTTCCATCGGAGTCGGTCAATGACTGGCGAAAATCCCAAAGTGTTTCCACGCCGTTCTCAAAGATCACGCGTGCCGCGGCCGGGGGATGCTCGTAAGGACCCAGGTCCAACTTGTCGATCGTCGCGATGATGAACTCGGCGGGAGTTTCGGTGAGCGGCGCGGTGAGGGGCTCAGTGCGGCCGGAGCGCATGACGGCTGCGGCCGCGATGATCTGAGGCGCAAAGTGATCGGGGATCAACGTCGAAAGATATTCGGGATTGACTCGCACTCCGCTCGGCAAGATGACGTTGTAGTGGATATGCGTGTAGCTTGCGGAAAACGGCACCGCGAAGCCGAGTTCAGTTCCGGCGTCGACCCGCGCGCCGCCGCGGTTGAGCATGGAGATGATCGCTTGCGGGAGGCGTGCGCGATCCACATGATGGTATTCAAAGCGTAAGCCGTCATCACGAATCACGGCGACTTCAAAATACGTGGCCAGGCCGGAAGCGGGCCAAGGCTTGAAGAATTTGGTCATTGAGCCGTCAGCGTTGGTTGAGTAACTGTAATGTCCCGCCTCGATCCGGCCCCCGACCGGCGTGCGAAGCTCGAAAGCGGTCTGGGTGCGAATGTCGATGCCGCCGTGCCAGTAAGCCGGATTGTCAAAGGGTTGAAACTGCGCCATCACGTTGCCGAGCGTCTCCGAGGCGCTCGCAAAGGCGACGGGCCACGCGAATTCATGGGCCCGGATCGAGCGGAGAATATTGCGGTCCCGCTGCAGATTCGTGATCAGGGATCGCGTGATTTGCGGTTGATAACCTTCCGCCAAAAGCTGAGCGGTCGGCGCGGTTCGCTCATCCGCCCACGCGCGGTCGAGGGTCGGAAGGCCTACGAGCAAAGCGGAGATCAGCACGAAAAGTTTCATGCCCTCATCCACCCAAATGGGGGAAAGGAATGCACGGAAAAAATCAGGTGTAGTCTTCGCTGACGTGCTGCTTCCCGTTCCAGACCTTGAGGCTGACCCGGGCTTTGCCTTCCACGTATTCGACAAGCGCATAGGTCCGAAGAACTCGGTGCCCGAGGCTGCCGAAGTCGAGGCTGGTGATGGGCGTCCAGGTTCCCGTATTGATGTACTGTTTGCTACCCGGGAAGATTCGGTGCGCGGCCTGGTGATTGTGACCCATGATGATCGTGTCAAACGGGAGGCCGACTTCGGAAGGGGCCGAAAGAATCTGCGACGCAATGTCTTCCAGATGCGGGCGATTCAAAAGTTCGCCCAGAATTTCCACGGTTTTGCTGATTCGAGCGAATCGCATGGGGTGGGTGACCAATCGCATCTTGATGAAGAACCAGGCGAGCTTGAGCGACGTAACCAAAAAGTTGACTGGCTCAAGCAAGATGCTCAGCCGCAAATACGCACGCATCGGATAGACCTGATTGATGTAACTCCGTTTGATCTTGATGCGATTGAGAAAGCCCAAGACGAAAAAACTTCCGAACGGAAGATTTTGAATCTTGATCCGACCTTGAGGGGTTTCTCGGTCGATGAAAATTCGGCGTTCATCGAACTGATGGATGACCTCGTACTGATGGCCGTGGTCGATGCAAACGCGATCAAAGATGTATGGCGCTTGCTGAAACTCAAGCTGAGTCGGTTTGGGCGGCGCGAGACTCTTAGCGAGAAACTCCTGTACCCCCGGCCAAAGCAAACCGGCGTCGTGATTACCCCAGCGGAAAATAATCTTTTTCCCGCGTCCGAGAAAGGAGCGAAGAGCTTCCATGGCGATGGGATGACCTTGGGTGATCAACTCGAATTTCTGAATCGCCGCAGGCTCCTCAACCTCGATCGGAAATTCAAAACCTTTGGCTACAAGTCCATCCGGGATTGGAATCACGGCGAGCGGGTCGAAAAAATCCCCGTTCACGACGAGTTCGACGTCCGCCTCGCGAAATTCGCCGGTCGAGTAGTGCTCCAGAAACTCTTTGAACTTTTCGTCCTGGTGAAAGTCTTCGAGGGGATTTTTGCGCCCGTCCCGAAGCCATTTGCCGCGCGAGAGGTGAAAGTCGCTGATGACGAGTTTGAACTTCGCGGGCGAGGCCTCGGGCATTCGCTTGATTGTAGCCTGGATGGGGGCATTCGGGCGGGCCAGACTGCGCCTGGGGACGGATTTGTCGAATATTCAATTTAATAAGATGTTGATATTATAGGACTTTGCCATGGCTTATCGGTTGCACATTGCAGCCTGAGAAAGTGGGTAAGTTCAGATGCGGGCAGTCAGACGAGTTCTCGGGCAGATTTTCCCCCTCATGGCAGTCGCCGGATTTTTGCTCGCCGCCTATGGACTCATGGTGACGCCCGACGAAATGCAAGAGGATCACGACGTGTCGCGTCTGATCTCTTTGGTTCACTGAGACGGTACTCTTCTGTAGCTTTCGCCCATGAGCGAAAACATCAGCGTTCAACTGAAGGAAAATCGAAAATTCCCTCCGACTCCCGAGTTCGTGAAGCAAGCGAACGTCAACGCCGCGGCCGCGGATCGCCTGACCCGCGAAGCGAAGGCTGATCCCGAAGCCTATTGGGCGGAAGCCGCGCGCGAGCTGACTTGGTCCAAGCCCTTTTCGAAAACTCTGCAATGGGATCCGCCGAAAGCCCAGTGGTTCGTCGGTGGAGAACTAAACGCATCCGTCAATTGTCTGGACCGTCATCTTGCCACCCAACCCCATCGCGCCGCGATCCTCTGGGAAGGGGAGCCGGGCGAAACCGTCACTTGGACTTATCGCGAGCTGCACATCGAAGTTGAACGCTTCACGGCCGGTCTGAGATCGCTCGGGCTTAAAAAAGGCGATCGGGTCGCAATTTATATGCCCCTCGTTCCCGAAGCGATCGTGGCCATGTTGGCCTGCGCGCGAGGCGGCTTTCCCCATTCCGTGATCTTCGGCGGCTTCAGCGCCGAGGCGCTCAAGGACCGGATCAATGATGCCGGCGCCCGAGCGGTGGTGACCGCGGACTACGGCTGGCGTAAAGGCGCTCGCGTGGAACTTCGGCCCCAAGTTGAACGCGCGGTGGAATCCTGCCCGACGGTCGAAAAAATCGTCGTGCTCGCTCGTGATCGTGCCGGCCAAATCACCGGGCTCGACGTTTCCTCGTTCATTGCTTCCAGTGAGGCGCTGGCCGGTAAGGTCATCGGATGGCATGAGCTGATGGCGTCGATCGCCGCTCGCGATATTTCGGTACTGGGTCGCGCGGAATCTGTGGATTCGGAGCACCCGCTTTTCATTCTTTATACGAGCGGTACGACCGGAAAACCCAAAGGCATCGTTCATTCGACGGCGGGCTACCTCGCTGGCGTCTTACGAACGACGAAGCAGGTTTTTGATCTGAAGCCTGCCGACCTGTATTGGTGCACAGCGGACATCGGCTGGATCACCGGGCATTCGTACGTCGTTTACGGGCCGCTTGCGGCCGGCGCGACAATATTCCTCTATGAAGGCGCGCCGACCACGCCGAGGCCCGATCGATTCTGGTCGATGATCGAGCGCCATAAAGTCACAATTCTATACACCGCGCCGACCGCGATTCGCGCGTTCATGCGCCTCGGAAACGAACCGCCCCGGTCGCGCGACCTTTCGTCGTTGCGGCTTCTCGGGACCGTCGGCGAACCGATCAATCCGAAAGCCTGGATGTGGTATCGCGACGTGATCGGCGGCGGGCGGTGCCCGATTGTCGACACTTACTGGCAAACCGAAACGGGTGCGATAGTGATCTCGCCGCTGCCCGGTGCGACTCCGACCAAGCCGGGTTCCGCAACCCACGCGCTACCCGGTTATGACGTCGACGTCGTCGACAAAGCCGGAAACCCCGTGCCGCTCGGGCAGGGCGGCTATCTAATTATCCGCAAGCCCTGGCCTTCGATGGCGCGCACGATCCACGGCGATCCGGATCGTTTTAAAAAACAGTATTTCTCGGAGTATCCGGATGGAATCTATTTCACGGGCGACGGGGCGCGGCGCGATGAAGACGGTTATCTCTGGTGCCTCGGTCGAGTTGACGATGTTCTGAACGTGAGCGGGCATCGCCTCGGTACGATGGAAATCGAAAGTGCCCTTGTTTCGCATCCGAAAGTCGCGGAAGCCGCGGTAGTCGGCCGCCCCGATGATCTTAAAGGTCAAGCGGTGGTTGCGTTCGTCACTTTGAAAGGTGTGGACTCAAAGGCGGCGCAAGGTGATCCCGTCAAGCTGAAGGCCATCGAAGCGGAACTAAAAGCGCACGTGACGAAAGAAATCGGCGCGCTCGCGCGCCCGGATGATATTCGCTTCAGCGACGGGTTGCCCAAGACGCGCTCGGGAAAAATCATGCGCAGGCTCTTGCGGGAACTCGCAACGAGCGGCCGGGTGAGCGGCGATACGACGACGCTGGAGGATCTCAGCGTGATCGCCGCACTTCAAATGGACGAAGACTGACGGTTGGCCCAGGGGCGCTACACTACGAGCTAAAAGTTATCGAGCGTGTATTGATCATCCGCGACAAGCACGCCGTTGGATTCGACGGTCGAGCGACCGATTAAAATGCGATCCCCGGCGCGATTGGCGCGAATGCGATTTTCGTAGGTGTACGTAAAGACGCGGGCCGGAACGACCGTCGTATCAACGCGGACCAGACGATAGGTGAGGGAGTCCACGGTCGACGTCACGATCGTCACCACTTCAAGCGGGGAGGGGTAACCGATGTAGAGCGCGTCACCGACTACTTTGAGCCGGTAGTTTGAGTTCGAAACGTATCCAGATTGGGTCTGAACCTGATTTTTCACGAGCCAGGTCTGCAGGGGCTCCGGGTTGTATTCCGACGAAAGCGTATAGCTCGTTTCGACTCGCGAGCCGTTCCACCGGGTTGCGCGGTATATTCCGCTCCCCCGCCAGAGGCCATCGCTTGACTGGAGAAACTGAATGAGTTCTTTTTCGCTCGCCCGCGCAGGAGCCACCGCGGCCACTGAAACCACTAAGGCCAGAAGTGTCGTGAATAGACGCATGGGAATCCCTCCAGTTTGAAATCCGAATACGCCGAAAGCTGACGCGTTGCCAGGGTCTCGCGAGTTTTGTTGGGAATCAAGGCGTCAAAAAATAATGCTCCTAGTCACATGCGGAAAACGCCAAAATCTGTTTTGGCAATCGGCGCATTGAGCGAAGTCGATAGGGCGAGCGCGAGCGTTTCGCGGGTTTTCCACGGAACCAGGATTCCGTCATCCCAAAGCCGGGCCGTCGAATAATACGGGCTACCTTCGCGTTCGTACTGCTCGCGAATCGGGTTCTGAATTTTTTCGAGATCGGCTTGAGCAAGCTTTTTACCCTGGGCTTCAAGTTGCTCCATCTTGACCTGGGATAAGACAAGCGCCGCTTGCTCGCCGCCCATGACGGAAATTCGAGAATTCGGCCAGTTCCAAAGGAAGCGCGGCTGAAACGCGCGTCCGCACATTCCATAATTGCCGGCACCATAACTGCCGCCACAGATGATGGTGAACTTGGGCACGCGGGCATTGGAGACGGCGGTCACGAGCTTCGCGCCGTCTTTGGCGATGCCGCCAGACTCATACTTCTTCCCGACCATGAAGCCGGTGATGTTCTGTAGGAAAACGAGCGGGATCCCGCGCTGGGCGCAAAGCTCAATGAAGTGCGCGCCCTTGAGCGCGCTTTCGCTGAAAAGAATGCCGTTATTGGCGATGATTCCGACGGGCCAGCCGTAAATATGCGCGAACCCCGTGACGAGCGTCGTGCCGTAAAGAGCTTTAAACTCGTGAAAGCGCGATCCATCGACAGTGCGGGCGATGACTTCGCGAATATCGAAAGGGGTGCGGAGATCCTTCGGGATCACGCCGGCGATCTCGGATGGATCGTAGTGAGGTTCTTCGGGCGTGAGGCGTTCGATGCGAGCCCCCGGGCCGCGATTGAGGTGCTTGACGATGTCACGCGCGGTCTCGAGCGCGTGTTCGTCGTTCTCGGCTAGGTGATCCGTCACGCCGCTGGTGCGTGAATGGACGTCGCCGCCGCCGAGCTCTTCAGCGGTGACGATTTCGCCGGTCGCGGCTTTGACGAGAGGCGGGCCGCCCAGAAAAATCGTACCCTGGTTTCGAACGATGATCGTTTCGTCCGACATCGCGGGAACGTAAGCGCCGCCAGCCGTGCAGGAACCCATCACGACCGCGATCTGCGGAATGCCGGCCGCGGATAAGTTGGCCTGGTTGTAGAAGATGCGGCCGAAATGCTCGCGGTCGGGGAAAACGTCCGACTGCATGGGGAGGAAGGCTCCGCCCGAGTCGACGAGATAAACGCAGGGGAGGTGATTTTCGCGCGCGATCTCTTGGGCGCGCAGATGCTTTTTGACCGTGATCGGAAAGTAGGTGCCGCCTTTGACGGTGGCATCGTTGGCGACGACCATCACTTCACGACCATGGATCACGCCTACGCCCGTGACGACACCCGCGCCCGGGGCTTGCCCCTCGTACATATCCCAGGCCGCAAGGGCCGAGGTCTCGAGGAAGGGGGAGCCGGGATCGAGAAGTTTAGCCACTCGATCGCGAACGAAAAGTTTTCCACGCCCCTCGTGCCGGGAACGGGCTTCGGGTCCGCCGCCCTGAGTCACGCGTGCATAACGCTCTTCATAATCCTTAACCAATGAATGATGGAATTCCGAGTTCGCTTTGAACTCGGAAGAGCCGGTTTGAACTTGGCTTTTGAGAGTCGACACACCCGTATGCTACACCCAAAGAATGCCGGAAAACACGCCAAGAACTTACGAAACTCTGAAGGTCGCTCGGGACTCCCGCGGCGTCCTCACGGTTTCGCTCAATCGGCCGAGTGTTCGAAACGCATTTAACGAGGTCGTGATCGCGGAACTCGCAAAAGTTTTCTCGGGCGAAGCGCTGGCCTCCGAGACGCGGGCCGTCGTACTCCGAGGGGAAGGTTCCGTCTTCTGCGCCGGCGGCGATCTCAACTGGATGAAAAAGGCGATCGACTTCGACTACGCCGAAAACATCAAAGATACGCGCATGCTCGCACACATGTTCGCGACTCTAAACGAATGCCCGAAGCCCGTGATCGGAATTGTTCAGGGCGCCGCGATCGGTGGCGGCGTCGGGCTCGTCAGTGTGTGCGACATCGTGGTCGCGAGCGCGGAGACGCAGTTTTCGTTGAGCGAAGTACGGCTCGGGGTGGTTCCGGCCTGCATCGGCCCTTTCGTCATCGCCAAGATCGGGGCTTCACATGCGCGCGGCCTCTTCATGAGTGCCGAGCGTTTTGACGCGTCCAAAGCCCTGAGCATCGGCTTGATTCATCAGACGGTGGCGGCCCCCGAAGCGCTCGCGGCGGCCGGCGAAGCGCTCATCGCCAATATCCTTCAGTGCGGTCCGAACGCCATGGCCGTGGCTAAGCGCTTGGTCCTCGATCTTTCGTGGCCGGAGCGACGTTCACAGCATCCGGATACGCTCGAATACGTAGCGAAAACCCTTTCGGACCTGCGCGTGACCCCAGAGGCCCTCGAAGGGGTTCGGGCTTTTCTCGAAAAAAGAAAGCCGAGCTGGATTAGATAAAATGAAACTTCTGGTCGCGAACCGCTCGGAAATCGCCTGCCGAATATTTCAGACCTGCCGGGAACTCGGCATCGGAACCGTCGCGATCGCGGCACCGGGTGACGAAGAAGCCCGACATCTGACCTACGCCGATCAAGTGATGGCGGTCCCGGGTTACCTCGATGTCGAAGCGATTGTGGGAGCCGCGAAAAAATCCGGCGCAACTCTGATCCATCCCGGCTATGGTTTTCTTTCTGAGCGTCCGGTGTTCGCGCGCGCGGTGGAAAAAGCCGGAATGACGTTCGTCGGTCCCCGGCCCGAGACGATGGAACTCATGGGCGAGAAGATCGCAGCGAAGGAGTTATCGGAAAAGGAAAAGATCCCGACGCTGCCCTGGGCGCGCGTCTCGACCGGAGGAAACCTCAGGGACGCGGCTAAAAAAGTCGGATTTCCACTTCTTCTGAAGGCCGCCGCCGGCGGTGGCGGCAAGGGCATGCGCCGAGTGGATTTGCCGGAGGCGCTCGATGCTGCCGCGGAAAGCGCTGCCGCCGAAGCCAAGGCGGCGTTCGGTGACGGCACGTTATTTCTCGAGCGCCTCATTGACCGGCCCCGGCACATTGAAATTCAAGTCTTCGGCGACGGCCGCGGTGGGGGGGTACATCTCCATGAACGCGAATGTTCTTTGCAGCGGCGGCACCAAAAAGTTTGGGAAGAGGCGACCGCGCCTAACCTCGCCGAAGCCACGCGCCAAGGGCTTTTTGAGGCGTCCCTCCGGCTCGTTAAATCCGTAAAGTACCGGAGCGCCGGCACGCTGGAATTCCTCGTCGACGCGCAGGGCGGGTTTTATTTTCTTGAGATGAACACGCGGCTACAGGTCGAGCATCCGGTTACCGAAGCCGTGACGGGGGTCGATCTGGTTTGGGCGCAAATCGCGCAAGCGCTGGCCCCGGACGATACGATTCTGCGCGAAACTCCCGCCGCGCGAGGACACGCGATCGAAGTGCGGCTTTATGCCGAAGATCCTTCGCAAGGATTTCGGCCGACGCCCGGTAAAGTGGAACGGCTCAAGTGGCCGACCGGCCCGGGCATTCGCGTCGACAGCGGAATCGAAGAAGGCCAAACGGTCGGGACCTCATTCGATTCAATGCTCGCGAAACTCATCGTGCACGCGCCGACGCGGGACTACGCCCTGGCTCGCATGCGGTTTGCGCTCGAAGAAACGCTCATCTTGGGACTCGGATCCAATCAAGCATATCTTCGCGCGATCGCGGACAGTCCCGCGGTAAAGAAAGGTTTGATGGATACGGGGCTCTTGGAGCGCGAGTTCGGCGCGTTCTCACCGGTTCCGTCGCCCGCCGCACTCGCCTTGATCGCGGGCGCGCGCGAAAAGGGACTCGGCGTGGCCTACCGATCCACCGGGTCTGAGGGCGGAGCCAAACACGTTTCACCTTGGGAGGCGTTCGGTCGTGGCTGATATCTTCAAGGTTTCGGGCCAGCGCTCTGAACTACCCAAATCCAGCGGCGCCAAGTATTCGTTGCGGCCCGGAGGCTGGATCGTCGCGGAAGATGCGAACGGAAAGCGACGGCGGATCGCGATCCACGAAGCCAAAGGGCGTCTGAGCGTGAGCGCCGATGGCACGCTCTACATTGGAGATTTGATTTCGGGGCGGGACGGCGCCGCGGCGGCGGGCACGGACGCCGATCTGATTGCCCAGTTTCCCGGCAAGATTCGAAAAATTCTGGTTCAGGACGGTCAAACCGTCGAAGCCGGCGCGGCGCTCATGATGGTCGAAGCGATGAAGATGGAATTCCCGATCAAGGCTCCCTTCGCCGGTCGCGTAAAGAAGGTCCTGGTCGCCGAAGGTCAACAAATTCAGCCTGGCGACCGGTTCATCGAGCTGGAGACGAAGTCATGACGACGAAAGGCGATCGCGTTCATATTTTTGATGTCTCGCCGAGAGACGGTCTCCAAAATGAGAAGGCGTCCGTTTCGCTGCCCCTCAAACTTGAACTGATTCGTGGCCTGATCAGTGCGGGAATTCGCGATCTCGAAATCGGCGCGTTCGTCCGTTCGGACCGGGTTCCGCAAATGGCGGACACGGACGCGATTTTCGCGGAAATTCGTGGCCGAAAACTCAAACTCGGAGCCGCGCGCGTATGGAGCCTCGTGCCCAATCACCGAGGTTTGGAGCGCGCCGCCTTGGCGGGAGCGCAGCGGATCGCCGTCTTCACGGCGGCGACGGATGGATTCAACACCCGCAACATCGGAATGACAGTCAAAGAGTCACTCAAGGCCATAGGTCCGGTCGTGCGCGACGCGCGCATGATGGGCATGGAAGTCCGGGCTTATGTTTCCACAGTTTTCGGCTGTCCCTTCGAAGGTAAGGTCGCGCCAGTAAAAGCGCTTCGCGTGATTGGAGCGTTGGGTGATCTCGATGTCTCGCAAATTTCGATCGGCGACACGATCGGGGTCGCGACCCCGTCCGGAGTCGATGCGATCGTTCGGCCTGCGCTTAAGCTTCTCGGACGTAACCGGACCGCACTGCATTTTCATGACACGCGCGGAACCGCGCTCGCCAATGCGCTTCGCTCACTCGAGCACGGAGTTCGCACGTTCGACGCATCGGCCGGCGGCTTGGGTGGCTGCCCCTTCGCACCGGGCGCGACGGGAAATCTGGCTACAGAAGATCTGGTTTACATGCTCGATGGAATGGGTCTCAAGTCGGGCGTCGATTTGGAAAGACTCAGCCGAGTCAGCCTGAATTTCGCGCGCAAACTGAAGCGGACTCCTTCAAGCCGCTACCTCCAGGCTTTCGCGGCGGCCCGCAAAGGAACGTGATGTTCTACTTGCGAGCGAGTCTGATCAGCGCCTGGTTTCTCTGCACGTCTTCGCTTCTCGTGGTGCTCGGTTTCATTCGTCTGACTTTCGCGCCCCATTTCGACGTCGATCGCATCATCGCCCGTCTTTTCGGGACTCCCGCGCTCAAACTGGCGGGAATCAAAATTGAAGTCGAGAATCTCGCCGGCCGAGACGCGCATCAGCCGTGTGTTTTCGTCGGCAATCATCAAAGCACGCTCGATCTCATGACCTTCGGAAGCATCTTTCCGCCGCGCACGCTTTGCATAGGCAAAAAAGAACTGCTTTGGATTCCGTTTTTCGGCGTGGGTTTCTGGGCGGCTGGAAACGTGCTCCTGGATCGGAGCAACCGCTCGAAAGCGATCGATCGACTCGCGGACGCGGTGACGGTCCTTCGCGACAAGAAGTGGTCGATCATCATTTTTCCGGAAGGTACGCGAAACCACTCCGGACATGGCATGTTGCCATTCAAAAAGGGCGCATTCCATCTGGCGGCGAAAGCCGGCGTTCCGATCGTACCGATCGTCTGCTCCAGGGTCCTTCACTTGGCGGATTTTAAGCGCCACATGCTGAAATCAGGAACCTTGCGCATGCGTGTGCTTCCCGCGATTCCGGTAACCGCTGACACGGACATTGAAAAGCTCGCGAGTGAAGTTCGTGAAAAAATGCTGGCCGCCTACGAAGAGCTCTCGGGGATTCGCTGAGTGTCGCGCACGGCCCGGCTGATGATCGGGGCGGGCGCGGTTCTGATCGCCGTGATCCTCCCCGCTTGCAGTTCAACGAAGCTGAAATCCGATCATGACGTCTTCGAACTGATCCCGTCGACTCTTCGCATGCGAAGACCCGAGACCGTTGCCGCCGATCCTCGAGTCGGCCCCGGCGGCATCGATTACCGAAGCGAGCGTCCGCCCAACGAGCGCTTTGACTGTGAAGTCATGGCCGCGCTCTACCGGGAAATGTCGCTTGAGGAAATTCGGGTCTGTCTCGATTCTCCGCTGGAAGTCCCGCTCCTGGGCTTCGTGACCTATCGACTGCGCCGCGCCAACCAACCGTACTGGGAACTGGAGGATGCGCCCGAGGCTCCCGCTTGCATCCGCAAAAATCTCTCACGGATCCCGGTTCCTCGTGAAATCATTTTTCAATCCCAGATCGAGAGGCGGATCAGCTGCTACAGCTCGCGAATTGATATCGAACAAGACGAAATGATGGGCGTGAAGGTTCCGTTTCTCGGAAAGCAGTCCATGAAGCTGCCACTGCCGATTTCCCGCGAAATCGGCAACGATCCGGCCTTGCTTCGCCTGCTTTCCGCCTGGTCCGTGACTCCGTTTTGGAAAGAGGACGGCCGGTTCGTGCGCGCTCGGCTGGTTCCGGACGCGATTTGTCGGAAGTGCCTGGGCGAAAAAGGAATGGTGGTTGAGGAAGTCGGACGTCCGCCTCATCAACAGTGGCCTTCGGTCGACGACCTGACGGAATGAAGCTCAACGAGTAGCGGCCGTGATCGCGCGGAGCACGTCGGATTCGCACTGAGTGCCGGCGCTCCGCAGGAAAAGAGGCTGATCGACCATGAACCTTTTCATGGAGAATACGTCGTCCGGCAGGTCGCTTGATAACGTCCCCGTTCGCAGCATCTCCCCGCCCACGTCGCCCGCTTCAACCGCCTGGCTGCCGCCGTAGCCGTTGCAAGGTGATAAAACCACGTAGTTCGTGTCGATCCGAAGCGTTCCGTCTGGCAAGCGTTCATAATGAAAGGAGACGACCGGCATGCGATCGATGGTGAACGCCATCACGCCGTTGTTTCCGCGGGCCGGAGGTTGGCCCTTCGTTGCGGGCATATTGATTCCCGTGACTTCGGAAACCTCGTAAAAAATGTCGTCCAGATACGGAGGGTCCCAAACGCGACTCGGTGCGAACGGCGTGTCTTCCCCGCCCCCGACGCGAAACGAACCCCACTTTTTACCGTCGCCGTCGACGTAACGGTCCTGCTTCGGAAAGTTAGCGTACCAGTCGCCCTTCATGCGGGTCAGCGTGCTGCCGTCGAAGGTGTCCGGCACGTGCCGATAGTCGCTGATGTGGCTGACGCGAGGCTCGATGAACGTCGCCTGCGGCACAAGCTCGCGCATGTAGCCGTTGGTGGCGTTCAAAAGTTTTTCCGTATGGATCGTGCCGCGATTCGTGTGCACCTGGAACGTCCCATCGGGAAGCTTTTCAATGCGCGTGACCTTGGTTTCCGTGTGGTACTCGACGCCGCGTTCGATCGCGCGCTTCATTACGCCCTCCACGAACTTCGCCGGATGGTAGTTGCCGCTTCGTTTGATGTAGCGACCGGAAAACTTCGCGTCGATTCCCTTTTCCAATTTGATCTTCTCGGGGCTCCAAACTTCGAAATCTATCCCAAGACCTTTGGCGAAAGCGACTTCGTCGGCAAGGGCTGCGGCTTCGTCGGCATCTTCGGCGATGCGAAGCCACCCGTTCATGGATATGTCGGCGTTGAAGCCATCCTCAGCGGCGGCCCGAACGATTTTATCGAGGTTGCGCTGGAAGAATTTCATGAGGTACTTGGCTTGTCGCTCGGCTTGAAACTGCACGACGTCCGGTGGAAGATCAGGAAAGCGAACGCGTATGAAATCTTTTTGCTCCTCCACGAAGCCCCGGTACTCACCAAAAAAACTTTCTTTGATGCCTTCGATATTGCCGCCGTTGCGCCCGCTCGCGCCCGAAGCGGGCCGATGACCCGCATCGACCACGACGACCCGGTGGCCCGCCTCGGCTTCGGCGGCTAGATTGCGGGCGGCGCTCGAGCCGGTCAGTCCTGATCCGATGATCAGGTACTTGGTCTTGGGAGGAAGCGCGGCACTCGATCGAAAGTGATCGAGCGGGCCCGCATCTTTGAGCCAGTAGGGAACCCGCACTTCCGGAGGGTTGATTTTCCCGTTCATCTTGGCGCCAAGTTCACCCACCAACGTCTGAAAGGCCGGAGCCGCGTCGGCCGCGAATTTCGGGCCGAACTCCGCTTCGATTCGGAAGATCGCGGCTTGCAGAGACGGCGTGACGCGCCCATGCCGGTCGGCATGAAGCAAAGATTCCGTCTGGAGCTGAATCATTTGTTTTCGGCTCAATGCGCCGCCGTGTTCGCCCGCGAGCTTCCGCGCCAAAACATGAAGGGGATGATCGGCTTCCGGAGTGGGGGTAAATACGGTCGCGCGCACGAGACGAGATAGCCAGTTACTTTGGAAAAATACGATGAAAAAAATCAGACTTTGCTTCAGGAGGCGTCGGCGTTCCCTGAACATTTATGGCGCCGTTAGATTCAGGGCTTCGGGTGCGGGAGAACCTAATAAAGAGCCCCTATTGTTGACGATTGGCGCAAAGCGCGGCGAGTCGATCGTTGCCGGAGCGCGGCCCGGCGCGGCGGTATTTCTCTTCTGGATCGGCGGCCGCTTGGGGACCTTTCCCGCGTAGCGAAGCTCCCGGACGATTCCCCCTCCGGCTTGATGACCGCGAAAGATGGCTTCCTCAATGGACGGTAAACCGATGTTGCTGTTGGCGAGACGAATTCGGCCGATCGGCTGGAGCAGGCGGGGAGTTTTGAATTCGAAGTGCCCGGGTTCCACGACGTGTATCGAATTCAGCCATCGATTGACTTCGAGTCCGAGGATCTGAATTTTTCCGTCCCCGCCATGACGGGCCCGAATCAATGGCTCCAGAATCGTCGTCACTTGAGCCGTCGCGTGTTCGGCGAGGGCCCGTGATAAATCATCGGTAATGCCGCGAGTGACGTATTCCTGAGGGAGCGGGAGGTAAATCGTCAGGACGCCGCGACTATCCGTCCGCGGCTTGCCCGCGAAGTCAATCCAGCGGCCGTCGATCACGTCAGTCGGGGAGGGGAGTCCTTCCCATTTGGGATTTTTCGCGACCAAGCTCTCGTGAATGCCCTTCATGGCTTTCTGACCGAGCCAGAGATCATAGCCGTCCTGCCACGGCTGGCCGTTCAGGTGAACGTTGATGACGAAATAGTGGCTGTACTTCATGGAGCTTGCGACAGCGAAACTCTCCGGCGCGATTCGCGCATAATCTTCGATGATTTTGACGGCGGATTTCACGGGACCCGCGAAGACCCCGTGTTCACTCAAGACGCGATAGATCTTGCCGTCTTGGCGATAAAAGGTCTCCACGCCCGTGATGATTCCGTTCTCGACGAGGTTGCGCATCTTCAGCACCGTTGCGCCATTCTCCATATTGATCAGTTCAGGCGCGTGCTTGAGGTGGGTGGCCAGAATGTCGGAAATCGTGCCGGACCCGTGGTTGCCGGTGAAACGGGGGCCGATCTCGGCGCTGTAGAAGTTGGCGTAGCCGGCGGCACTGATTTCGTTCGAAGGCCGACCCAAAGCGGAAGGGCCGTATCGATCCAAAAGCCCGAGCGTTTCCGCCATTGGATCCTGACTGTTGATCCGGCCGCTGGCCATTTCCGCCTCGAACCGCTTGAGGAGACGCCGCGATTCGCGGGCGGTTTTGCCCCGCTGATCTTGTTTGGCGAGTTCCTCCACTCGGAGCGGCATCGTGCGCACCCAAGTCGCGAAATCCATCTGATCGAGGAGAAAAGTCTGCGGAAAGGATTCCATCGGTTGAGTGGTGATGATGCCGCGAGCGTCCGCATGCTTCAGATAGTGAAGAAAAATCGAAAAGTCGGCGGGCAGCGCGTCCATGACCTCCTGACTCTCGTAAAGCCCACGAAAGTATTGAACCTCCATGCCGGGGTGACTTTTTTCGGCATACCGGGCGAGCTCTTTGATCGTCGCCCAGTGGACCTCGCCTTGATTCGCGATGGCCAGTTCTTTGACCTTCTCCGGAGCCTTCATGACCTCGACGTAATTGTCGATGGGTTCGACGATCGCGAAGTCCTTCTCAAGTTTGATTCCGTAAGCGCGGTATATTTTCGCGACTTCGCCATCCGGTGAGCTGGCATAGGCGCCGCCTTGTCCGTAACGAATGCCGTTCACGGTTTTTCCGGTGGCGAGTCCGCCTTCATGGCGAGCGGCATCGAGCAGGTCGATGGATCCGCCGGCCCGTGTGATTTCAATGCCGACGGTCTGCCCGGCCAGGCCGGCGCCGGCGCTCGTGACATCGAATCGCCGCTCGATGAGGATCGCGTTCGTGAGTTCTTCCGGAGTGTAGACGGGGGCGAACACTTCCTCCGTGGCACCGTCCAAAGTCATCGGATAGGTGTCTCCCCAAGTGACGTCGCCGGCTTTCATTCCGAGTCGTTCTTCGAGGAAACGCGCGTACTCCGTCCGTCCGGCCTGATCCGTCGGAAGAACGGGTACCGCTTCCAGGGACTTTTCGCCTCCGGCCCGGGCGAGCGGGGAAAGCTGATTATCCGCGATGACCGCTTTCAGGCGATCTTCGAGACAATCGTCCGCGTACGCAGGTACCGCAGAAATCAGGAGGGCCAGAATCGTAACGATATGCAGCATTGTAGTCATTCGGATCCGGGGGGTTCTAAAAGTGTTACGAGAACTTTTCGGAAAACGCCGGGTGGAATTTGAGGTCGAACGGTGATTTGATGAGGCCATTCGGGGGGATATGGCAAAAAGCCCGCAGTACCACTTGCTTCGGCGGGCGTTTACAGCCGCTTTGAAGCCCTGCGATGAGGTTTTGACGCTTTCCCGGGGGCGTCTGGATCGTCGTAAGTTCTTGGAGATATCCGCGGTTGTAGCGGCGGGCGTCATCACACCTGGATTTCTCCCGGCTTGCGCCTCCATGCGGAGACGTGAAAACCAACCTCGGATCGCTATCATCGGGGCGGGAATCGCCGGACTGAACGTTGCGTGGCAACTGAAGAAACGCGGCTACGCCGCCGATGTCTACGAGGCCGCCCCCCGAGTCGGCGGACGGATTCTCACGATTCGCAACGCCTTCGCGCCCGGTCTCGTGACTGAAATGGGCGGCGAGTACATCGACTCCGAGCATGCGGACGTGCTCAAGCTCGTTCAAGAGATGCGCCTCGATTTGCTAGACACTTTGAAAGGCGACGACGCGGATCTTGCGCCGGCGGTGTTTATCGACGGTCGACTGATCCGAGACGAGGACATCGTCGAAGCGATCCGGCCGATGATCGCGCTGATCACCAAGGATATCGAATCGATCCGCGCGCGCGACAACGGACGGGCGCTCGCGGCCTTCGACGCGCTACCGATGGATCGCTATTTCGATCGCCTCGGGATCCACGGCTGGCTTCGCGGGCTGCTCGATGCGACATACGTTTCCGAGTTCGGTCTGGATTGCTCGGATCAGTCGACACTTAATTTCCTCAAGTTCTTCACCGCGAACGAGGACGCCGAATGGTTCGGACTGCTCGGCGAGAGCGACGAGCGCTACAAAATCGCGGGGGGTAACGACCAGCTGCCGAATCGCATGATGGAACGTTTGAATGGCCAAGTTCACCTCGAGCATCGGCTGGTTCGGGCCGCGGATCGCCAGGGCGGCGGGTATCGTCTGACTTTAGAAACTTCCGGCGGCGGCACCAAGGAGGTCGACGCGGACATCGCGGTTTTCACGCTACCGTTCGCCACTCTTCGCCAGGTCGAACTCGGAGAGCTGGCGCTCCCCGCCGAACGACGCAAAGCGATCCAGGAGCTCGGCTACGGCACCTGCACTAAAGTCGTCCTCGGCATGCGCGAGCGATTCTGGCGTAAACACAAACAGTCCGGCTATCTTTTCACGGACCGGGGAATGCAAACCGGTTGGGACGCCTCGCGCGGTCAAAAGGGGACGGCCGGAATGTTCACGGTCTTCAGTGGAGGCCGCGAGGGTTCGGCCCTCGGGCGCGGACCGGTGACGGATCTGATCCCCGGAATTTTGAAAACCATCAGTGGTCCGTGGCCGGAAGCCGCCGGACAATACACGGGCAAACATTTACGCATGGATTGGGAGAAGGCGCCGTTCGCACTCGGAAGTTATTCCTGCTTCAAGCCCGGTCAGCACGCGCCGTTTGCGGGAAAAATCGGGGACCCGATCGGGCGACTCTTTTTCGCTGGCGAGCATTGCAGTGATCTTTACCAAGGCTATATTCAAGGCGCCGCCGAAACGGGTCGAATCGCCGCAGACGGGATTTTGAAACTCATATGAACTTACTCTTCGCGCTCGGCCTCACGGTAGTTTCGGCATTCGCCGCGGCCCCGAAAGACGTCGACTATACCGCCGAAGGCCACCTGACGTTTTGTCAGTTCGGCCCCAAGATCAAAGTGATCGAAACCAAATTGCTTGAACCAAAAGACAAAAACGCCTGTACCGGCTGGGCCAAAGTGCAGGGGATTTTTTGGGCCTGCGGTGCTGCGGACCAGAACGATATGCAGATTCTGAACTTCCGAAATCACTTGAGCAAAGACGCTGAGGTCAGATGCTTGGAGCACTGCGCCGCCCGGGCCAACGGCTGTGAGGGCATTTTCAAATCTCCGCTGCGCTGCGGCCTGCAAACGGATACCGCGGATGCGGCGGCGATGGGATCGCGTCTGGGTTGCCGTAAAGATTGCATGGGCAAGGCTTTCACTTATTGCTCCATTTACGACGCGGGTTTCCGAAGCGAGGATCCGCCCAAAACGGCCAAACAACTACCCAATTGTCAGTGCCGCTGGACGGCCAAGGGCACCTGAGCTAAACCGTGTTCCATGTCATTTTGGGTCATTACGAGCTGGGTGTTTGTCGCGATCCTTTCGGGGATCAATATCTTCATTTTCCTTAAGCTGAAGGGCGCGAGCGAACAGATGCTCAAGATGGCTTTCCCCGGCGCGAAGGACATGGGCGATGCGATGTCGCAGATGCAGAACATGATGGGCCAGATGCAGGCTCGCGGCGGTCAAAAAGGTTTACCGCCCGGTAAAGACGCGCAGCTCAAAGCCGCGATGGATATGCTGGCTCGCTCGCAAAAAGGCCAGAACCGGCGCTAGGCCTTCACGTCCCGGATGGCTTTTGCGAACTCGAGCGGTCGTTCTAGATCAGGAAAGTGACCGCAATCTTTAAACTCGACGACGCATGAGTGCGGGAGCTGGCGCGCCAGACTTCGTTTGTCCGTGGAACGATGAGTTCGATCCGCCAAGCCCCAGATCAGACAAAGCGGCTGACTCGGCCGAAGGCCGTCAGAGTCGGCTTCATTGAAGAACGAGCGCAGCCCTGAGCCGAGTGAAAACCGCGCGCCATTTTTGAATGAACGGACCGCGATCGCCGTGAGCGCTTGCGGATCGGCGCCTCGCGGAAGCGCCGAACGAAACCAAGTCTCGGCCACCCGCGTCTTTAACGCATTGACGAGAAGTTGGCCCACGACCGGCAGTCTCAGCACGCCCCGCAGGTCGACGCGACGGACCCATTTCTTTTCCTCGTCGATCGACGGGGTTTGACCGAGAACCAGATGGGAAACGAGATCCGGCCGGAGCTTGGCGGCGCGCAGCCCGGAAAACCCCGTGATGCAAGTCAGGGCAAGCACGGCTTTCGTCACTTTGAAATAGCCGAGCAAGTCGATGATGACTTCCGCTCCCTGTTCGATCGTGTAAACGAACCCCGCTTTGGATTTAGAAAACCCGAATCCCGGCATCTCAAAAGTGATCACGAAATGATCCTTGCTCAATTCTTCAACGAGCGCTTCCTGATGCTCGATCACGCACGGCGGATCGGGTGAAAGGACAACGGCCGGTCGGCTGACCTCGCCCCGCACGCGTACGCGCAAGACGCCCCAACGCGTTTCGATCATTTGAACTCTTGAATCGGTCACCGTATTTTACCCTGGGAGTATGCCTTCAACAGATTCCGGAAGTCTTCAAGCAGCGCGTTCACCGCCGCGTCCGATTCGCCGAGAGCTTCCAGTGAATAGGCGACTGACTCCGTCGTGGAGAGGCATTCACGCCGGGGTTCTTTGCGAAGTTTTCCGTAAAGAGACGAGTGGCTCGTCTGAAGAATTCCGCGTCGGAGTTTGAGGAGCCAGGGGTTCCGCCACCAAAGCGCTTTTGCCTGAGACCAGGTCCCGTCGAGAACGACAACCCCTTCAGTCTCCCTCAAAATTTTTTTCGATTCTGGAAGAGGCACGCCTTTTTTATCGACTAAGATCAGAGACGACGGTGACTTTTCGGTCGGTGCCGCGCCCTGAATCCCGCTGCCCAGATACAAGACGACCCACCGAGACGCCACCGCTTCGCGACCGAGGGCGCTCTTCAAATTTCTCCAGCTCAGGCCGATCTTGAGGGTCGCGCGTTCGAGCCGAAGGGATGCGAGGCGGGCGGTTCCGAGAAGTTTGTCAGGTTCTTGCGGATGCTGAAGAATCAGAATTTCGCGAACTGAAGGGAGCGGGCGAATGTTCCGGCAAACACAAAGGTGTGCGGGTTTTTCGCATCTTTCGCAGAAATTCGGAGCCGACTCAGCCATGACTGCTTCATATCACGTTATCCACCCGGGCGTGGGCGCGGCGGTGACGATGCCGTGCCCGAAGAGTTCGATCCGAAATTGGGCAGCCAGGACGCGGACTTTTTGGGTCAGATCGTAATCTGGAGACGAAGGCGTCGGATCGCCGGAAGGATGGTTGTGGAAGAGGAATATGCCTTCCGGTCGGAGCGCCAGTACGCGCGCGAAAATCTCCGTGGCATCGGTGTTCACATGGGTCCGTACGCCGCTTTCGACTAGGCAGAAGCCGCCCACTCGGCGCCTTGCGCCAAGCGCGCGATAGACGGGGACAAACGCCAGCCATTCTCGATCTCCCACTTTTCGATCAGCGGGAATGCGCGAGAAGGCTTCGGCTTTTAAATCTCTGCGGACCCGAATTGCGCCGGGATCGACCGCAAGCGGGGTGCGTGCGGCGGAATAACGTCGGGCGATTTCGAAGGTCGCGAGGATTCGGGCGTGTTGCGCGTCGCCGAGCCCAAATATTCGGCGAGGGCCCTCACGGTCACCAGTCTGCAAAACCCCGGAATGCAAAAAAAACGAACGTTCCTCTTCGGAATCATCCATTCCTGTCCCGGGTGACTCGAGCAGGCGAGCGGCCAGCCGGCGATCCCCCAGGACCAACGCGAGGAGCTCGCGAATACTGAGCGCCTGCGCTCCGGCTTTGAGGCAGCGTTCCCGGGGACGTTCGGAGTTTCGTTCATGGAGTTGACTCGACATTCTGCAAGGTTTCTTGGCAAGATTGATTCCATGTCAGCATGGATGGTTCTGATTCTTTTCACGTTTCCCGCCTCGGCTTCCTTTGTCGAAAGCAATTGCACCGCCGCCCGCGAATACGTCACGACGCTCGAATTTCTGCGCTCTCAAACGGCGCTGGATCTAGCGGAAGCCGATGCTCGCAGGGTCGCCCTTGAGGTTTCGTCCGGCTGCACCGGCGCGGGCGAACGATTCATTCGGACGATCCAGCTCCTGAGCAAAGCCGGGATCGCCTCCGCCGAGGCAATCGCGGTGGGCCGGGAATTGGCGGGGCGGACCGACCGCGAGACCGAAACGTTCGTGACGATTTTTCAGCACGCGTTTTTGGAGGATTACCTCGACCTCGATCTTTTGACTTCACTTCGGATGGCTAAGTCGCTCTCGACCGAATTTGAAGGCGACGTCCTGGCCGTGCGCGATGACTTTAAAACGCTGGTTCAGTTCTGCACCGATCCAGATCGCCTTCCGATGTCAAAGCCCCGCTGCGCGGATTTCGCCGTGCGGATGATCCGGAAGGGGCAGGCCTTCAGCGGCGGAGTTTCGCGAAGCTTCATCGAAGCTTTCGATTTCATGCGTTCGCCGAAGCTTGGCCCCGGCCTTCCATCCGGACGGGCTCTGGAAATCGCGGAGGAGCTGGTCGCGGCGGGACCAGGCGCAGGTGATAATTTCATTCAAGGATATAGATACGCGATCGGCAAAAAAGGCCTCGCGCTCGACGTCGATGCGGCGCTCACGTTTGCGAGAAGCCTCGCCGCCAAGACCATCAAATCCCCGATCAGCATTAAAAAGACAAAGTGAACGCGAGCCCCGGCGCAATGCGTCCGGGCGCGAAGGAAAGCATTCCAGGGGTCAGCGAGGCGACCGGGCCGTAAATTCTTTTCTTGTAGGTTCGTTGTTCGCGCGAGACCCGCTGCATGCGAGATGTGAATACGATCGGCGTGAAGGCCGCCGCGAGCACCATTCCGGGCAGGACAATGCGATCCAAGTCGCGATCGGCTTTAGCCGCCATCAATCCCGCAACGCCGGCATGCGTGGCGAATGAAAGCCAATTCAAGCGGCACATGAGCTGCCCCATCGATTCGAGTGACTCTTCCGCCAGACGCTCGCGCGTCAGTTGTTCGCGCGGAGTTTTTCTTGGTAGTCCGGAGCTTTCGTCCTGGGCCGCGGTGTAGGGTCGGTAAAAAGCGGATAAGGCGAGCGTCGTGACAAGCCATCCTCCGCCCGCGATGAGTCCCGCCGTTTGGGCGTTCGTATTTTTAAATCCACCGACGAGAACCGTCGCCGGATCGCCCTGATGAATCAGGCCAGCCGTGAAAGTCGTCATGGCAGAAATCTGTAGCGGAATGAATCGGGTCCAAGGATTTGCTGATTCGCGCTTGGCTTCCATTTCGAGACGCTCGCTTGCGCGGGGGGTCACGAGGAGTTCGGGGTAGGTGAGCTCGGGTTCCGGGGCCGCGAACGCCTGTAGATGAAAAAGGAGTGAGGCGATCAGAGATGGAACGATAAAGTTTTTGGATCTGGACACGATTTGAATTCTCCTTGAACGTAATATTCTGAGCAATCTTCGAACAAATCACAAGGATCGAACCATGAATCGCAACGTTTCGCGTTTAGTCTTCCTACTTTCGTGCGTCGCGAGCGGCGCCCGGGCCGCCGAACAAGTCGGCACGATCACGCAGACCGAAGGCGCGGTTCAACTTTTCTCAAATCCCTCCAAGACGTTGAACAAAAAAGAAGGCGCCGGCGTTCACGCGCTGTTTGAGGGCGAGTATTACCAAGTACGCGAGGCAAAAATTGGTGACCTGGTTGATCAGGGGAACATCCTTCGCACTGTCCCGGGCGGACGGGCGCGCGTGATTTTCGAGAATGGCGACCAATATAACCTGGGCTCCGGCACCGCATACCGCGTGAACTGGGGCGGGCTCGGTCCTGACGCCAACAACGGCAAGCCCGCGCTCAAGCTCATGTACGGGAAGCTCCGCGGCATCATCGAAAAGGGCGGACCGCGCAGTAAACTAACCATTCGCAGCCGGTCGGCAACTATGGGCGTGCGCGGGACGGACTTCTTCATTTCGGACGACGGGGTCGGCGGGGGTACCCAGGTTTCGGTCTTGCGCGGTGAAGTCGACGTGCGGCCGCTTGCAAGCGCGATCGATCCAAAGAGCGAATTGAAAGCGGTTTCGGTTAAAGCCGGTTCGACGGCCGACATCACGTTGCCGAAGCCCCTTCCGGCTATTCGGAAAACGACGCAAGAGGATCTCGCCGACATCAAACAGTCTTCGCGCATCAGCCAGGCGATCAGCCCGGAAATGGCGCCGCTCGAAAAGAAAGCTGTCGAGACGACGATCAAAGACATTCAGAAGACCGACCCGACGCTTTTCGCCAAACTCGATATCGGGGCCGCGAAGTCGACCGAAGAAATCAACGCCAAGATCGTCGATCATTTCACGCCCGCCGCACCGAAAGCCCTGTCCAAGAAGAAGCCAGGCCGTGCGGAACTCGAAAATCTCGAAAAAAGCGCTTACGACAAATACTTCAAAATCGTCGAATAGGAACTCACCATGCGTAAACTTCCGCTGCTGATGGCGGTCGTGCTTCTTTCAGGCTGCGCGATTACGGTCAATATGCCGGTAAATCGGTTTGAAACCCCGGAAACGCAAGGCGATCAGAAGTTCTTCGTCGAGGGCGGAACTCAGGGTTCCAACAAGGTGATCATCGTCAATGACATCACGCTCGCGGCCTTGGACGTGGAGTCGCCGAGTTTCGAACGCTCCAATGTCGGCGCGATTTTCGGCGGAGGCTTTGGAATCCTGCCACGGCTCGACTTGGGAATCCGGCTGCTGGGAAATGCGCCGGCGCAGTTTAAAGCCAAGTATCAAATCATGGGCAACGGACGTGCTTCCGCGGCGCCGGAGCAGTTTTCGCTCGCCGTCAGCGCGGCCGTAGGGTCCAGCAGCAGTTCCCAGTCCCGGTCGGCCACGTCGATATCGGCTCGCTCCAGCACCGACTTTTTCACCTTGGACGGATCTTTGATCGGTGGGTATCGATTCAATGAGTCGACGCTCGTCTACTCGAGCGTTTTTTATACCAACACGAGCGTGGACGGCTCAATCACGCAGACCCCGTCCAATAACATCACCACTTTCCAAGGCGCGGCCATTCAGCGCGGAGCCAATCTCGGTGTAGAACTGAGCGCAAAAAAAGTGGGACTGATGGCGGAACTTGGCTTCGGCTTCGCTCGTTACAAGTCGGCGACCGCCCAGCAATGGTTCGGCGGTGTCGTTTTTAAAATTCATCCCTAACGTCGTGCTAACCCGGTTAGAGATAGAAACAAATGAATCATTGAGCCTCTAAGTCGACCGCTCGCCAAAAGTACCAAGCGGCAGCCGTTCGATAAGGGGTCCAGCGCTCGGCGAATCGCCCCAAAGTCTTAGGCTCGGGGAGCGTCTTCTTCCCGAATGCCTTGGCGTAACCTTTGCGCACGCCGTAGTCGCCGATGGGGAAAACATCCGCACGACCGAGCGTAAAGATGAGAAACATCTCCACCGTCCAGCGCCCGACGCCGTGAATCTCCGTGAGGCGTTCGATGATCTCGTCATCCGTCATTTTTAGAATGGCCGCCGGGCCGGGGATCAGTCCGGCTTGTTTTTTTCGCGCGATGTCCTGAATGGCGCGAGTTTTCCCGCCCGACAGTCCGGACGATCTGAACTTTTCCGCCGGCATCACGAGAATCTGATCCGGCGTCGGGAATTTTCCGTCGGGCTTGCAGCCTGGAAATAGATCGAGCATCCGCTTGAGAATGGTTGCCGCCGCTTTACCCGTCAGCTGCTGATAAACCACGGCACGAATCAGCGCGCGATACGCATCCGGGCGTTTCTCAGGCGAAATGTCGATCGGCCCGCAACGTGAAACCAGAAGCTTCATTTCTGGACTGGAGGCTGAGAGATGCTTTCGCGCTTTTCGATGGCACCACTGCGTCCCCACTTAACCCCCGATTCGGTATCGAATCACCAGCGAGGTATCATGACCGCGGCTTCCTGAAGTCCAAAAATCCTCGACGCCGATTCCGACCGAATGATCCAGGTCGAAAAACTTGTTTCGGGTACGAATGACCCGGTAATCGAGGACAATCCGTCCGAAGAGTCCCCATCGCGCGTAAGTCCGAAGCGGACCGGCGTCAAACTCGAGTTGCATATTGTCGTCGACGAACATCCGCGACGAGAGGCCGAATGCCCCTTTTTTATCCTTGAACTGATAGTGACCGAACAGTCCATATTGAACGTGCCGCCAGTAAGCAGTCAAAGCGGGCCCGCCGGCGTATTCCACGGAGACGTCGTATTTGGAATAAACCGTGGCGCTCGTCACGAGAAACGGCACTTGTGTGTCGCGTCTCATCCGGGTTTTAATTTCGCAACCGGCGTCCGTGGGGAGCTTGATCTCGATCAGATCCTGATTCCGAAACGCACTTTTCAACTCCAAAGGCATCTCAAACACGACCGTCTGGCCGGCATCAATATCGACGGCGGGCCGGTCGGTGATGAAATCAAATTCGAACTCGCGGCCATTACCGAAAAGCGCGGTTGCCGCGATCGGCTTGATCCACTGGAATTTTGAGGTCGTATTGGTCGCGGTAACGCGAAAGCGATTGATCCGATGATTGCCCAGAAGCTCGTACATCACTACGATTCCGCAGCCATGGTTGAGCTGTGAAGTGGCTTGAATGTCGCTTAGCAACCAGTCCTTGAGTTCGGAATCCGCGTGAGCTCCGATAGCGCCCAAGACGAGCCAGGTATTCAGAAAAATGACGGCGAGTCTCATCTTGATCTTGGTCATGGACTAAAGGCCTCGACATTGATTTTCACAGGAATCCGCAGCGAACGTTCGATGTTAGTGTTGTCGTACGGAATCATCACGAATCCGTTCGAGCCTGTTTCGGCGACGCTGTTTCGGGCGGTTGCAACGAGTCGAACGATGCAGTCGAGGCGGACGCTCATGCCCGGCTTCAAATTCAAATTCTCCGTGGAGCGATACAGATCGCGGCACTCGACACCGAAAGTTTCCTTTTCGGCGTGGTATTGGGCGCCACGAATCAAGAGGGGCTGGGATTTGTCCAATGACGCGTTTCGAATCAACAGATCCAGATGAAACTCGAGTTCCTGAGTCGCGGGATTGAACTTTCGAGTCGTGGGCACCTGACCTTGATTGAAGTCGGCGACGACAATGTCCCCGAAGTGGGAAAGTTTGACCCGGGGTGTCTCAGATGAGTGTCCCACCCCGGGAGATCCCAGCAGGATGAGTCCGATAAGTCCGATAATTTTCATTCGGGCCCGAGTCTAACCGAGAATTCTCCGTGAAGAAAAGTCTGGCCTTCATTATTCCGGTTCTAGCGCTATGCTAAACGCATGCGCTTCGTCATTTCGATTTTCATCGCTATGAATTTGTTCCTCGTAGCCTCGGCATCCGCTACGGGCGTACTTCGAGTCGGGGTTGCGTCAGTGGATGTGACGCCCGAAATCGGCGTGCCGCTCGGAGGCTTCGGTGGCGGTGACCGCCGACTCAAAATGTCGAAATGGGGCAAATACAAGTACGCGACCTATCTCGCGCCATCAACGGGCGTGCGCGATCCGATTCGATCCAAAGCCATGGTTTTGGAAAAAGACGGTAAACGCCTACTTTTCGTCAGCCTCGACGTCGTCGGGGTGACCAGTAAATTTCTCAAGGACCTTCACCGACGTTTCAAGGCGCTCGGCTTCAAGACGGGCGAAGTCGTCGTTTCCGCCACGCATACACACAGCGGACCCGGCACGCTCAGCAATGAATGGATCTGGCAGTTGATCGCCATGGATCGATATCAGCCCGTGATTTACAATCGTTTCGCCGACGGGGTCGTGGAGTCGGTGGTGAAGGCGGTTCACGCGCTGGAGCCCGCGGATCTTTACGCCACGGATTTTTTGGCGAAAGATCTTCAAAAGAACCGACGCATTCAGGACGGCGATTTTGATCCCGAAGCCCGGCTCCTCATGGCTTGGGGAGGCGGACGTTGGTTGGGCGGAATCGTGAACTTCGCAGTGCACGGTACGGCTCTCGGAACCGGAAATCATAAATTCTCCGCCGATATGCCGGGCGGGATTGAACGCGGAATGGAAACTGAATTGGCGCGTCTCAATGGCGACGCTACCGATGAGTCACCCACGGTTCTCTTCATCAACGGCGCCGAAGGCGATGTCTCGCCGGCTCACGGTGGTGAGACGGGCATCGAAGAGAGCGGGGCGGAATTTTCGAGACAGGCGCTCGCCGCATTCTCGACCGGGAAGTGGGTGCGACCGGAGTGGAAGATTCGCCAAAGCGAAGTCAATCTTGGAGGCGGTCGCTTGAACGCGCTGGCCTGCATGAGCGGAAAATCCCGCAAATTCATCAGCCGTCACCTTTATGTACCGCTCGGAAACGCGCTGGCCCCAGTCGCCGGCCTCATGCAAATCGATCTCGGCGGAACCACTCCGAATGATCTGCCGGCACGTCCGCAAATCAGAATGATGAGCTGGCCGGGTGAACCGACCACCGCGGTCGGACGCGCGCTCAAAGCGATCGCGGCCGCCGATCAGATTCCCTCGAAGTGGGTTTTAGGGCTGACCAACGGACACATGGCGTATTTCACCACGCCGGAGGAGTTCCGTGCGGGTGGCTACGAAGCCTGCATGTCGCTCTACGGAAAAAATGGCTCGGTTAAAGTCCTGAGCGCGCATCAAAAGCTGTCACGCTGATTTCGGTCAGGGCGTCGCGGACAGGTGGATCGGATTGGTGAAGCCGGCCAGTTCCTCGCGACTCTTCTGAACGCGCCATAGCTCCGCCCGAATGTAATCGCGGCCCGCGCCGGACCAGTCGAGTTCAAGCTTCAGCGTGGATAGGAATGGCTCGCGGCGCATCGTACCCGTCCATACGGGTTTCCCTTCGCGCGTGCCTTGGAAGACGCGTACCTCAAAGCGATCCCGGTCGAGCGGATAACGCCGAGTCAGGGATCTTTTAAAGCCCTCGTAACAGCCGGGTTCCAGGCGCGCCCGGGCATCGAGGAAATCGCCCGTCGCCGTGACATGGATTTTCGCGGCCTTCGCTGCGACGATCGTTCCACCGATATCGCGGACTTCCTTGCCCACGGCCGCGCGAAGAAAAAGCTTTGGGGACTCGGGGCTGACCACGATCGATACGCGCCCCTGCGCGATCGCGTCGGTGACGCGGTCGGCACGATTGTCCGCGCTCAGCACGACGTTCGTGGGATAGAGCAGAAAGCGCTCGCGCACGCAGGGCGCGTTGAAGTGAAAGTCGGAGCCCGCGACCGCCGGATATTTTCGGCCGCCGACAAGCGTGTTTTTTAACGATTCCACCCATTGGGCGAGGGCCAGGCGATTGTTGCTCCGGCTGAAACTCTTGGCGGCGAGGACGAAGGGGCGCTCTTCGTAAGGCGTGTTCCAGACTTCGACCGCATCGGCGTCACCCCAAAATTTGAGCGGCCATTCGCGACCGCGATAGTTGGGATGATTGACGATGCGAAGGCGGGCGACTCCGCGCGAGACTTCCAGCTGCGAAAGATGCTTGTACTGGGCGTAATCGGGGAGCTTTTCCCACTGCGGGACGACTCCGATCATGCCGAGATGGCTGCCCAAGCCCCACTCCACGGATCGCAGCGACGTGACGCGTCCGTCGCGAGCCTCGCCCTCGATCTCGTCAAAACTGCGATCGTCGTTGTGATCCGTGACCGCGACCATGCCCGTTTGATTTCGCTCGGCCAGAAAATCACGAGTGTGCCGGAGAATTTTTGCCGCGCTGAATTTAAGCGGCTTCGCCCAGCCGTTGTCTTTGCTGTGACGGGAGTGGACGTGGTTGAAAAAATAAACGTGGGCGGGAAGCGAATCCTCTGGTGTCCCGGCCATGGGAGTCACCAGAGGATTCGCCAAAGTTCCCAGAAACAAAATCAGGATTGGAAAACGGGGGCAGAGACACCTGTTTCGCATATCGAGGAGATCATGTCAGAAGTCCCCCGATCGCGTGAAGAGTTCCTTCATGTACCATTCCTCATTCGCGACCAGCGTCTGCGTATTGATTCGGTACGGATTCATCAAACTGACTGGAATGCCTTGGGGCGAAACTTCCCGGACGTGATTGCGGTGGAGTACACAATGTCCCAGTTCGTGGAACATGAGACCTTTCCGGTCTTCTTCAGTCAGACGTTTCCAAGTAGCTTCGTTGATGTTGATGGTGGGCGTACCGTTGCCGACGATTTCGCAGGCGCCGTTCTCGAGCGGGTTCTGCATCACGCCGAATTGCACGCGCAGATCGGTCACTTTGACCGGCTTCGTGGAATGCTCGGCGGACGAATCTTCGAAAGCCTTCACGTAAGGCGCGAATTGCCCCAGCTCCAATACTTGTGGTTTCCCACAGGCAGAGAGCGCCAAAGCCATAAAGCTGTAGATTAAGCCCCGGTTCATTTTATCCCACCAACGTTCAGCAGAGGACAGAGTAGGTGACTAACTAGATCTAGTATTGCACATAGCGCAACAAAATCAAGAGGTCTCAATCATTCTTTAAGGGGAGTGATTACAAGCAGTTAAGAGCTAAATGAGCCAGTCGATTCCAAGGGTTAGCCGCTGCTCATGGCGCTCTGTACTGCGGTGCAGCGCAAGGCCCGCTCGAATGACGAAGGCCACAAAGATCGGCCGGGCAACGTTCAGCTGGGTCTCCCAGAAGTTCGCATCCACAGTCGGAGTTTCGATCATTCGACCGCCTGCAACGCTACCGCGAATTTCCCAGCCGTCTTGCGGAACCCAGGCGAGGGTCGTACCGATCTGCGGGAGTAGTCCACTTGAAGCGGTGAAAAGCGCGGCCGAATCCATGAATACGGAACGTGTAATCGGAAGAATCCAGCCGGCGGAAAAATCAAACGCGGTTCGCTGGTCAAAGCTTCGCCATTGCAGACCGAGCCAGGCGTCCGACCCATCCGAGAAAACATAATGAGGCGTTGCCGAAGCCGATACTTTCGGAACAAAGCGGTAGCTCGGAGCGAAGCTGACCGCAGTATCGAGGTAGGTGAACTGGCCGATCGATCCGATATGACCAAACCGCGCGACCGTATCTGTGAATCGCGTCGTCGGATCGGCCCCGTTTGGCTGTTTGAGAATGATCGACGTGCGTTCGACGCTTCCGCTCACATGGTTTTTACCGGCGTAACGATACGAGAGCGCGACCGCTCCATCGATGAGTCTTTCGCCGGAACCCGAAGCACCCTCGGCCTTCAGTTTCATGCGAAGCGGAGAGATCCGTTTGCGAAGTTGCGAGCGAATCAGGTCTCGAGCGGGGGTCTCGGGAAGGGTTTCGAGCGAGCGGGCGACTTCGATCGACATCTCAAATTGATTTTCTCCCCAATAAAAATCCGACAGCAGCTTGCGTGCGAGGTAGTCCCGTGAATCGCGATCGATCCGGCACTGAAGAAAACCGATCGCTTTCTCGAGTTGCCCTTTTTCGTAGGCCTCGATCGCGGCGGTGATCTCGTGACAGTCTTCCGCCGATGAACGACTCGGGACCAGCTGGGCTAGAAGTAGAAGAATGAGGAAACTTACGCGCATGGGAGACGCGAGTGTAAGCGGTGCGGGGAAAAGAAAAAAGGGGCGACGGATACGCCGTCGCCCCTTCGTTACCGGAAGATCTTCGCCTCAAGACGCGTTAGCTATCCTGTGGCACGGATCCGATCACGTTCTCGGTGCCCCCGCCCGGTGGGCGAGGCCGAGGCCGTGGTTCAGGCCGCGGTCCGGGAGGCTCAGGTCTCGGGCGCGGCTCAGGTCTCGGGCGCGGCTCAGGTCTTGGTGGTTGCGGCGGACGCGGCGGAGGCCGTTCTTCGGGCGGCCGTGGGCGTGGTTCTGGCGGACGCGGCGGAGGCCGTTCTTCGGGCGGCCGTGGGCGTGGTTCTGGCGGACGCGGCGGAGGCCGTT
>Ga0163144_10002062_pt1 | contig 46898 bp, 41 predicted proteins | sample OliLak19BULKMAT1_FD_123175 | JGI IMG/M metagenome (GOLD analysis project Ga0163144, IMG submission 123175) | Freshwater microbial mat bacterial communities from Lake Vanda, McMurdo Dry Valleys, Antarctica - Oligotrophic Lake LV.19.BULKMAT1 | ecosystem: Environmental > Aquatic > Freshwater >... | reverse complement strand
TCGCCTTCGCTCGGTTTCCGGCGGGCCAAGCCCCCCGGAAACCCGCTCGGCGCGCGGCCCCTGCGGGTCCGCGCTTCGCGGCTGGGACGGAATCTTCGATTCCTTCCCAGGCGCTCAGCTCTTCCGGCGCCGGTCCCGGCGGCGGCGGCCCTCGAGGGAGCGCAGCGTGAACGCCGCCACGTGGTCCACGATGCGGCCCGCGAGCGCCGGCGTGTACGTCGTCTCGCCGAGGAACCGCAGGGCCACCGCCCCCGCCATCCGGTGGTAGAGCAGTTGACCGATGATGCTCATCACGTGGAGGTCGATCGTCTTGCGGTCCTCGTCGGCGACGTAGGGCGTCACGGCCTTGCGCAGCGCGTCGAAACGCGGCTCGAGGAACTCGTCGACGATCTGGTCGAGCGCCAGGGTGGGCGTGGTGAGCTCCCGGAACAGGAGGTGCTGGTGCCACGCCGGCCGCGCCGCCAACATCCCCAGCGCAAAGCGGCGGATCGTCCCGACGAGCCGCTCGGCCCGCGAGAGGTCGTCGCGCGCGGCGAACGTGAGGAGCTCCGCCGTGTCCTCGCCGGAGCAGAGCGCCATGGCCCAGCGGAGCGTCTCGACGTAGAGCTGCTCCTTGCTCCCGAAGTGGTAGTGGACCGCCGCGACGTTGGCCCGCGCCCGCTTGCAGACGTCCCGGATCGTCGTCGCCGTGTACCCGCGGTCGGCGAACTCGCGGGCGGCCGTCGCGAGCAGGCGCTCGCGGGTCCCGGGGTCGCGGCGGGGCAACGGGGCGAGACGGCTGCGCATCCACCGATGGTAGGGACCTGCGAGGGTCCGACGGCGCGCGGGGCGGACGGGGCCGAGCAGGCCGCGGCGAGGCTTCGGGTCAGCCCGGCGGCGCCGGGGGACGCAGCACCGCGACCGCGAGCAGCGAGAACGCCGACGCGAGCCGCCGGGTCCCGACCACCTCGAGCCGGGCCTCGCGTGCCTCGCCGCGGAGGTCCGCCGACGTCCACTTCACGCACCGGCGGTCCCGCCCGCGCCAGCGCTGGAGGCGCGCCTTCCACGTTTCCGCGTCGGCGAACGTGACGACGACGGCCCGCCGGCTCACGCGGGCGAGGCTCGCGAGGATCCGCACCCGCGTCGCGCGGTCGGTCACGTGATGGAGGAGGCGCCAGCACACGGCCGTGTCGAAGACCCCGTCGGGGAAGGGGAGGTCGTCCACCGAGCCGGTGCCCACGACCACCCGCCCGTCGGCGACGGGCCCGGCCAGCGCGACACGCGCCTCCTCGACCATCGCGGGGGAGAAATCGACGGCGGTGACCCGGTGGGCGCGCTCGAGGACGACCGGGGTCATCCGCCCCGCGCCGCAGGGCGCGTCGAGCGCCACCCCCTCCGTGCCCGCCCGGGCGAGCGCCCAGCGCAGGAGGGCCGCCTCCCGCCGCCCGGAGAGGCGCCGCGCCCACGAACCGTCGTATTTCGTACGGTAGGCCGCCGCCCCGGTCGGGCTCCCGTAGCGCTGTTCGAGTCCGCGTCCGACGACCATGGGACGATGGTACCGCGCGCGCCCGCGCGCCGCGCGCCGGCGACGAACCCGTGACGCGCGGCGACGTTGATCCTGTGGCGGATCCCGTGGCGCGCGCCGGTCGCTCGTCGGTCCCTCGATCGACCGACGTGAGGCCGGGGTCGCGGACACGGGGGCCTCGGCGGGGGATCGGTCGGAGGTTCGACGTGCGTCGCGGTCCGCTCGGGTTCGCCTGCGTCGCCCTCGCCGTCCTCGGCGCCGTCGCGGTCTACCTGTTGCGCCCGCCGGTGGCCGTGGTGGCGGTGGACGACGACCTCGCCGACGCCGTGGAGGCCCGGCCCGTCGCGGAGGCGCTCGCCGCCGGCGGCCGTGCGGTCGCGACGGGGTCCGAGAGCTTCGCCGGCGTCCCGACGGGCGTGCTCGTCGGCGTCGTGCGTCGCGACGGCCAGCCGGCCGCGGCGAGCGTCGCCGTCCACACGCGCCGGCGCCCGCGGCCCGGCCACCTGCTCGCCGACGTGTTGGACGAGCGCGTGGCCGTGCCGTCGGACGCGACCGACCTCGTGCCGCTCGTCCGCGCCGACGTCGGCGCCGACGGCGCGTTCCGGCTCGTCGTGCCCGCGCCCGCGACGTACGTCGTCGTCGCGACGGCGGCGGACGGTGCGCACGGGCGGGCCGTGGCGGGCGTCGTCGCGCCCGGCGCCCACGCCTCGGTCGTCGTGGCGCTGCTGCGGGGGACGGAGCGGCTCGCGGGCCGCGCCGTGCACGCCGACGGCCGGCCGTTCCAGGGGTCGGTCGTGGCGCGCCGGGCGTCGGAAGCCGACGACTTCCTCACGGTCACGCCGACCCCGACCGATGCCGAGGGCCGCTTCACGCTCGAGGGGCTGGTGCCGGGGCCGCACGTCGTCACGGCGTTCGTCCCGGACCGGTTCGCGGCCCACACGCGCGTCGTGCTCGTGCCCCACGCGGGCGACCTCACGATCGTCGTCGACGCGGGCCTGCGCCCGCACCCGGGTCGCGTGGGCGCCGATGCCGACGGCAAGGCCGTGGCCGCCGCGCGGGTGCGCGTGAGCGTCGGCGCCGTGTTGGGCCTCGCGTCGGTGGCGTCGGTCGCGACGACCGACGGCGAGGGCCGCTTCGACGTGCTCGTCGGCTCGGGCAGCGTCGAGTACGCCGTCGACGCCGCCGGCTTCGAGCCCCTGCGCCTCTCCCGCTCGCGCCCGCTCGACGCCCCCGTCGAGTTGCGTCTGCGGCGCACGGCGCGGGTGTCGGGGCGCGTGACGCGCGAACCCGACGGCGCGCCCGCGCCCGGGATCCCCGTGTACGCGCGGTCCGACGACGGCCCGCTCCACGGGGCCGCGGTGACCGACGCGCAGGGGCGCTACGAGATCGGGGCGGCGTCGCCCGGCCCGCTGACGGTGTTCGCGCACGGCGGCGGGTGGACGACGAAGGGGCTGTCGGCGTGGCGGCCCGGCGACGGCTTCAACCCGTTCGAGGTCACGGTGGACCCGGACGCGACCGTGAGCGTGGACCTCGTCGTGGTGCGCGCGGGCGCGGCGAAGGGCACCGTCACGGACGCGAAGGGCGCGCCGGTCGTGGGCGCGACGATCGCCGCCGAGCGGATCGTCCCGGGTGGCAACTCCGACGCCGTCGTGTTCCTCGGCGCGGCGACGGCGGTGGCGACGGACGACGCGGGCGCCTTCACGATGGACGCCCTGCTGCTCGACGCGTCGTACCGCTTCCAGGCCAGCGTCGGCCGCGGCGTGCAGGGCCACGCGGGCCCGGTGCGCGTCGAGGCGGGGCGCGTCGCGACGGTCGAGATCCGGATGGGACCGCCGCGGGCCGGCGTCGTCCGCTGCGAGATGAGCGACAAGGCGCCGCTGCCCGGGGCGACGATCTACGCGTACCAGCACCGGGAGGGGCGGTGGGACCACCTCGGGACCGAGGTGACCGCGCAGGACGGCGCGGCGAGGGTCGGACCGCTGCCGCCGGGCCCCATCTACCTCAACGCGCATTGCCCAGGCTACCGCGCGGAGGGCGAGGACGCGGTCACGATCGGCAGCGACGCCGACGACACGAGCGAGCTCGCGCAGACGTTCGTCTTCAAGCCGTCGTCGTCGGTCGCCGGCGTCGTGCGCTGGGCGGGCGGCGAGCCCGCGCGAGGCGTGACGGTTCATGCGAAGACCGAGCGGTGGAACTCGTCGAGTTGGATCGACGACGACGGGACGTTCAGCTTCGAGGACGTGGACGAGGAGGGCGTCGACCTCCGCGTCCTCGACGACGACGGCGAGACGGAACTCACGGCGCTGCGCGCGAAGGGCGGCGACCAGGCCGTCGTGATCGCGCTGGGCAAGGCCCGCCCGCCCGCGTGGCGGATCCGCGTGGTCGCGGCGGACGGACGCCCCGTGATGTTCGCGTCGCTCGTCGCGAAGGGCGAAGGTCTCGTGTCCTCGGACAGCGTCATCGACGGTCGGGCCGAATTGCCGCTGCCCGACGTCCCCGTCCACGTGTTCGTCTACGGCGCGCGCGGCCTCGGGTTCGCGCCCCTTCCCTGCGGCTGGGTCGTCACGGGGCCGTTCCCGGCGAAGGCGGACACGGCGGAGATCCGGCTGCCCCCCGAGAAGGTGATCGCGGGCGTCGTGAAGGATGGGGCCGGGCGTCCGGTCCGCGGCGTCGCGCTGTGGGCCCGCCCCAAGGGCCTCGCCGAGTTCGGGGACCTCGAAGAGGCCGTCTCGTGGGCCCGCACGGGCGCGGACGGCCGCTTCCGTATCGGTCGGCTCGGCGCCGGGCTCCACACGATCCGCGTCAGCGCCCCCGACTCCGCCGGCGTGATGGAGCCGGTGGAGGCGCTGGCCGGCAAGCTCGATCTCGAGATCGTCCTCGCCACGGGACGCGAGGCCCCGCTCACCGTGCTCGACGCCGAGGGCGCGCCCGTCGAGGGCGCGATCGTGTTCGTGGACCGTTCGAACGGGCCGGGCATCGTCGTCGAGTCCGACTCCGCGGGCGTCGCATGCCCGCGCGGATTGGACCCGCAGGAGACGTACGAACTGAGCGTTTCGCCGCCGCTCGCCCGCGCCGACTGCCTTCCCCTTAAGCGGAAGGGGTGGGCGCTCGGCGACAGCCCGGTCGTGCTCCCGCGCGGGCTCGCGATCCGCGGCGTCGTGCGCGACGCGAGCGGGCGGGCGGTGCCGGGGGCGTCGGTCGAACGGCTCGACGGCGCCGGCGACTTGGCCCAGCGCGCCACGTCGGGGCGCGACGGGAGGTTCGAACTCACGCGCGTGCCCGACGGGCCGGCGCGCCTGCGCGCACGCGTGGTGGAGGCGGGGCTCGCGGGCGCGGCGGTCGCGACGCGCGCGGGCGCGGAGAACTTGGTCCTCGTCGTGTCGCCGACGGTCTCGCTCCGCGTCACGATCGAGGGCTGGCCACGCCTGGAGGCGTGGCTGCGCCTCCTCGACGAGGACGGCGGGCGCGGGACGCCGTGGTCGTCGATCTCGGCGGAGGGCGTCGCTACCGTGAGCGGGCTGCGACCCGGCGGCACGTACCGCGTGTACCAGACGTGGGAGCGCGAGGGCGAGCCCGAGGTCGTCGTCGCGAAGGCCGGCATCCGCGGCGATGCGGAGGCCGTGACGATCGTCGCCGCCGAGGGCCAGCGGATCGCCGGCAAGGTGGTGTTGCCCGTGGGCGTCCACCGCTTCGCCGTGTTGGCGCGACGGGACGGGACGACCCGCGACGCGGCTACCGACGACGACGGCGGCTTCTCGGTCGGCGGCCTCCTCGAGGGGACGTGGACCGTCGAGGCGTACGCGTACGTCGGCGACGAGGACGCGTGGAAGGTGAGCGTCGACCTCCAGGCCGGCGTGACCGGCGTCGTGCTCGACCCGAAGCCTCCGCGGTAGCCGACGACGGTCCACGGTCGTGCGCGCGCCGTGCGCGCCCGGTCCGAGGGGGGGGGCGCGGGGCCCGTCGAACCGCCGGGCCTCGCGTCCGTTCACCCTGGAGGTCGCGCGCAAGCGCGGCGGGTCGTCGCGACCGTGGGTGCCCGACGGAGGTCGGGGCGCCACGGTGGCGCCAGGGTGGCGCCAGGGTGGCTCCACGGTGGCTCCACGGTGGCGCCAGGGTGGCGCCAGGGTGGCTCCACGGTGGCTCCAGGGTGGCTCCACGGTGGCTCCACGGTGGCGCCACGGTGGCGCCACGGTGGCTCCACGGTGGCTCCACGGTGGCGGCGAGGGCGCGCGGGTTCTCTCGCTTCGCCGACCCTTCCCTGCAGCTTCCCTCACGGCACCGCGGGCCTCGGCCTCGCGGGAGGAGGATTCCGATGGCATCCCGGGAGCGGTCCGTCCACGTCGAGGCCTTCGCGCCGCCCGGCGACTTCAACGAGCAGCTCTACCGCGCGCTGAAGCAGAGCCCGTGGTGGATGATCTCCATCGCGGTCCACGTCCTCCTCTTCGTGGTCTCGGCCCTGCTGGGGACCGAGACCGGGCGCACGCCGCTCGCGAAGCTCGTGGCGATCGAGATGTCGCCCGTGGCCGACCCCGCGGTGCCCGAGCCGCTCGACGACCCGGAGACCGAGCCGCTCGTCGACACGGACGTCCAGGCGGTCGAGCCGCGCATCGTCGAGACGCCGGAGACGGCGGAGAAGCCGGAGACCGACAACAACCTCGACACGAACGACGTGTACGGCCACGTCCTCGACGGCAAGGCGAGCGGCGACTTCGACGGGATGGCGAACAGCGCGACCATCGGGACCGCCGGCGGCTGGCGCGGCGGAGGCTTCGGCCCCGGCGGCGGCCGCGACCGCAAGGGCGGCAAGCGCGGCACGCGCGAGACCGAGCGCGCCGTGGACGACGCGTTGCGCTGGCTCGCCGCCCATCAGTCGCCCGACGGCGCCTGGGAGGCCGAGGGCTTCGGTCGCTGGTGCGACGGCAAGCCCGTGAGCGTCGGCCCCGACGGCGCGGGCAAGGCGACGTACGACGTCGGCGTCTCCGGGCTCGCGCTCCTGGCGTTCCTCGGGGCCGGCTACACCCAGCGCAGCGAGGGCCCGTACGGCGACGTCGTGCGTCGCGGGCTCCGCTGGATGGTGAACACGCAGGACGCCGAGGGCTGCTTCGGCGCGCGGTCGAGCGGACACTTCGTCTACAACCACGCCATCGCGGCGCTGGCCGTGGTCGAGGCGTACGGGATGACCGGCAGCACCATGCTCAAGAACCCCGCGCAGAAGGGCCTCGACTTCATCGCGCTCGCCCGCAACCCCTACTTCGCGTGGCGCTACGGCGTGAAGCCGGGCGACAACGACACCTCGGTGACGGGCTGGATGATGATGGCGCTCAAGAGCGCGAAGCTCGTGGTCGAGAGCGACGTCGCGGCCGGCCGGCCGGGGTCGCTGCAGTTCGACGCGGACGCGTTCGACGGGATCCGGGCCTGGATCGAGAAGATGACCGACCCCGACACCGGCCGCGTCGGCTACCAGCAGCGCGGGTCGGGGCCGGCCCGCCCCACCGAGCTGGTGGACCGGTTCCCGGCCGACCGCTCGGAGTCCATGACCGCGGTGGGCGTGCTGGCGCGCGTCTTCCTTGGCGAGAACCCGCGTACGAGCGACGCGATCCAGAAGGGCGCCAAGCTGATGGCCGACCGGCTGCCGACGTGGGACCCGGTGGGCGGCGGTACCGACATGTACTACTGGTACTACGCGACGCTCGCGCTGTACCAGGTGGGTGGCGCCCCGTGGAAGGCCTGGGACGCGGCCATGAAGCCGGCGATCGTCGACAGCCAGCGGCGCGACGGCGACGCCTGCGGGTCCAAGGGCTCGTGGGACCCGATCGACCCCTGGAGCGGCGACGGCGGCCGCGTCTACGCGACCGCGGTCAACGCCATGTGCCTCGAGGTCTACTACCGCTACGGCCGCGTCTTCGGGACGAAGTAGGTCGGCCGACGCGCTCGACGGAGGCGATCTGCGAAGACCGCCCCCGTCGATGTCATGGGGGGGTCAGCGGACCTCGAAGATGCCCACCGTGCCCGAAACCTCGTGGCCGACGATCACGAACGTCCGGCCTTCGAAGATGAACGCCTTGACGCCCTCGGGGGCCGTGCGCGCCACCGCGCCGAGCCCGCCGATGCCGGTGAGGTCCAGCACCGTGGGCCCGCGCGGATCGCTGACGTCGACGAGCGCGAGCGCGTTCGCCCGCTCGAGCCCTACGACCGCGAGGGTGCGGTCCTTCCACGTCACGAGCGTGAAGTTCTCGGGTTCGCTCCCGCCGCGGCGGGGGCGGCTGCCCGGCTCGACGAACGCCGCCCAGCGTCCGACGGCGTTGACCGCCGCGTCGAGCCGGTTGCCGGTGTCGCCCAGCAGCGTGCCGTCGGACGCGCGGAAGATCGACAGGGTGCGACCCCCGCGGAAGCGGCTGCTCGAGGAGTCGGTGGGCGTCGCCCCGAAGGTGTCCCCTTCGTCGGCGGTGACGAAGCAGAGCGTCCCCGCGAGCACGGCGACCGCGATGCCGTCCGGCTCGCGTTCGCGCTGGAGCAGGTCCTTGAAGCCGGCGGCCGGAGCGTTGGCGCCGCCGTTGGTCACGTCGGCGTCGGGGACGTCCACGAGGCCGAGGCCCATCACCCCGTTCGCCGCGCGGATCGCGGGCGCCGCGAGCGTGAAGTCGAGGGCGACGACGACGTTGTTCTCCTGGAGCGTGACGAAACACTGGGTGCCGTCGGGCGAGAACGCCGCCAGCTCGGGTTCGAGCGTTTGGGCGGAGCCCGAGAGCGGGAAGAGGAAGGCGTGGTCGGGGCTGTCGAAGCGGTACTTCCCGACGACGACCGTGGCGCCGGCCGTGAAGGTCACGTCGGCCTGGTCGGCGACGGAGATCGCGTTGGCGGTCGCGCGCGTGCCGGCCGGCAGGACGATCGGGAGCCCGCCCACGGTGACGGTGACGCCCGCCGGGACCGCGTTGTAGACGCGGTCGACCCAGCGCGTGCTGAAGGCGCCGGTGGAGGGGACGAGGCCCGCCAGCGAGAGCTCGTTGGCGCCGACGATGGCGAGCGCCGCCGCGATCGGGTCGGCGAACGGCCCGACGCCGAGGTCCACGATCGCGATGGAACCCGGGGCCCAGAAGTCCTCCGCTTCGTTGCAGACCACGGCCCAACGCCCGTTCGGCGAGATCGTCACGGCGTCGGGGTCGCGCTGGGCGCCGAGGTCGAGCTCGCGCAGGAGCAAGCCGTCCGACGTGCGGCGGACCTGCAGGACGTCGGTGCCGCCGGGCCCGCCGTCGCGGACCGGCGCGAGGTAGTAGCCGCGCGCGGCGTGGGCCGCCACGGAGGTCACCGCACCGCCACCGATGGCGTCGCGCCGCGCGAAGACCGGCAGCGTCGGCTCGGAGAGGTCGAACACCTGGATCGAGGCGTCGCCCTCGCAGGAGATCAGCCCCAGCTCGAGTTGATCGTCGTAGGACGGGATCTCGCAGTTGTTGGTGCCGACGCCGGGGTTGTAGTCGCCCACGACCTCGAGCGTGGGGAAGAGGGGTTCGTCGAGCCGGAGCGTCACGATCAGGTTCCGTGCCTCGTCGCCCGGCTTCGGGAAGACGTCGGTGTCGTCGGCGTCGAAGCCGTAGTCGTTGTCGAAGCACATCGCGATCGTCTGCGGGTCGACGACGACCAGGCCCTCGGGCTTGGGCGGGACGCGCAGGTCGGCGAGCGTCGCCGTGAGGTCGGCGACGAGCGTCTTCTCGACGGGGGTGTAGGGCGTGAGCCCCTTCTCATAGTTGCCGTTCTCGGCGTCGAGCAGCACCGTCGTGGCGTCCGTGACCCGCACGCGGTAGACGTGGACGTAGGTCGCGCCGTCGTGCTCGATCACGAGGAACTCGCGTTCGCCGATCGCGACCATGTCGCCGATCTTCACGCTGGCGTGCGTCGTGCCGAGCGCCGCCGGGTCGGCCACGTGGTCGTAGCCGTAGATCGTCACCGCGCCAGTGTGCTTGTCGAGCCGGACGAACCGGTGCAGGCGCGAGGCGGCGGCACCGAACGACGACTTGAGGTGCGACTGCACCATCGCCCACACGTGGCGACCGGTCACGGCGAGGCCCTCGAACCCGCGGTTGTCGCGACGCTGCCGCAGGATCGACGGCAGCGCGAAGAGTCCGGCGCCGGGGTTCGGGGTGGCGCCCGGCACGTACTCCCGCAGGACGCGGCCGAAGTCCGCGGACGCGGGGTCGGCTTCCAGCATCTGGATCGCCGGGCCGTACTCGTCGCAGGTCCAGAACACGCGCTTGTCCACGCCCGCGATCGCGACGCGATCCTCGACGACGCCCTCGAAGTCGAAGCCGTCGGCGCTCGGCGCGAGACCCGACGTCTTGTCGTCGAGGTTCGACCAGGAGGTCTCGGCCGTCGTCATGCCCGTCACGCTCGACGGCAACCCGACGGTCGGGGCGCCGGAGCGCGAGCGGATGCCGGTGGTCGCGAGCGTCGTCGCTTCGCCGGTGGACCGGTTCAGTCGCACGCGCAGCAGCTTTTGCTGATAGGCGGGGAGGGGGAAGTACTTGGCGCCGGCGCCGAAGGCGGTCGACATCGCGGGCACGGGCGGGACCCGCGCCGAGATCGAGTAGTTCGGGCCGCGGTCGTTCACGACCCAGAACTCGTCGGACACGTACGCGCCGGTGGCGTCGCGGGCGCGGCCGAGGCCCGACCATCCGCCCTCGTACGCGGTGTAGCCGAGCGTGGCGGCGAACGGCGGCGAAGTGGCGTCGGCGGCGGTCACCCGCACCACGCCGACGAGCGGCACGGCCTCGCGGTCGCCGGCGAACACGGTCGCGCGGTACGCCGGGACGACGGCCTCGACCTCGACGGTCGCGATCGCGTCCGTCGTTGTCTCGCCGTCGCCGGCCTCGAAGCGGAACTCGTACGTGCCCGGCGGCAGCACGCCCGACACGCTCGTGATCCCGGCGGCCGGGCCGTCGATCACCGCGGCGGCCCCCGCGGGCTGGGATGCGACCGTCCACGTCGTCATCAGCACGTCGCCGTCGGCGTCGACGGCGACGCCCAGGAGGATCACGGCAGCCCCTTCGACCACCGGGGTCGTGCCGACGGCCGTGACGTTCGGCGCGACGTTCACCACCGGCGCGGGGGGCGGCGGCGTGTTGTCCACGACCTCGGCGCCGCCGCCGCCGCAGGCGGTGGCGAGCAGACCGAGGAGCAGACCGAGGAGCGGGGCGAGGATCGTGGACGGGCGGACGCGCATGCGGGACTCCGAGAGGGGGAGGCGACGACCATCGACCGGTCCGGGAAAGCCCGTGCGAGCGCCGTGCGAAGCGCGAGCAAAGACCGGCGTCGTCCGTTTCCCCGCCTCCCGCCTCCCGCCTCCCGCCTCCCGCCTACCCGCCGCCCGCTCCCCCGCCGTACGTAAAGACGAAGCGGCGCGCGACGCGACGCGACTCGCCGGGCGGCGCGTAGCGCCAGTGCGCGAGGACGAACGCGCGCGTGGACGCGTCGAGGGGGGCCGACCCGCTGCTCCCGCGCACGACCGCGTCGGTCACCGTGCCGTCGGGGCCGATCGTGTACTCGAGCACCACGACGAGGGTCGACCCGGGGGCGCCGCCCGGCACGAGGGGCGGCATCGGCGACGCGATCGCGACGAGCGGGGGGCGGGCCCCGGGCGCCGGCGCGGCGTGCGCCACGACCGGCGTGCGCGCGGGCGGGTTCGGCGGCGCGGCGGGGGACTCGCGTCGCGTCCGTCGTGTCGAGTCGTGGGGCACGGGCCGCGGGGCCGGGGACGGCGGCAGGTCGGACTCGGCGACGGGATCGACGGTGGGCTCGAGGGCCGGCGCGGCCACCTCGGGCGGGGGCATCGCGTCGTCGGGCGGGGCCACGGCGAGGTCGGGGACGGGCGGGAGCGTCGGCGCGTCCGGGGGCGCGAACTCGACGTCGTCGAGCACGTCCGGCACCGACGCGGGCCTCCCGTCGAGGTCGGTCGGGTCATCGACGGAGAAGGGGAGGGAGCGAGGAAGGTCGAGCGCGATGAAGCCCGCGGAGTGCGGCGGGCCCGCGCGCGGCGGCCGTCGGAACGCCGCCGTCCCGAGGACGAACACGAGGCCGTGGAGCGCCAACGAGGCGAGCCACGGCCCGCGACGGGGACGCGAGGCCCGGCCGCGGCCGGGCCTCGCGTCGGCCGCGACGGGGGGCGTCGCGGCGGGGACCGGGAGGGACGACGCGTGCGTCACGTCAGAAGTCGAACTCGAGGCTCACCTCGAGCGACCGCCCGCGCTCGGGCGCCACGTCCTTCGTGAACGACGAGTGGAGCCGGATCTCCTCATCGAGGAGGTTGGTGCCCGTCAGCCGCAGCGTGAGGCTGCGGTCGCCGCCGGCGCCGAAGGTGTACGCGACCGAGGCGTCGAGCCGCGTGAACGCGTCGGTCGGGAGCTCGAACGCCGCGACACGGTCCTGCTCGAACGAATGCTGGAGATCCACGCGGGCCGACAACGACGGCGAGCGCCACACGACGCCCCCGCCGACGCGGAACGGCGGGATGCGGGGCAGCGGGTCGTGGAGGTCGAGGTTCTCGGCGTGCACCGCGTCGCCGAGAAACTCGACGTCGAGTCCGCAGGCGGCGTCGCCGAGGACGTGAACCACAACCTTCGCCTCGAAGCCGAGGAAGTCGGCCTGGTGTTCCACGGAGTCAAAGATCTCGAGGCCCGAGCCGCCGTCCACGACCCCGGTGGGCACCAGCGTGAGGTAGTTGAGGTAGTGCTGCGCGTAGGCGGTGGCCGACGCGGAGACGCGCGGTCCGTCGGTGCGGTAGGAGAGGTCCACGCCGATCGAGCGCTCGAGGCCGAGGTCCGGGTCGCCGACCTCGTACGTCTCCGTTGCGACGTGGGCGCCGTCGGCGTAGAGCTCGGACGGCGTGGGCGCGCGCGAGGCGTAGGCGGCCGAGAGCGCCCACACCGTCGTGGCGCTCGGCTGCCACCGCAGCCCGGCCGAGACGCTCGGCGCGAAGAACGTCTCGTGGCCGACGGCGTCCACGTCGGTCCCTTCCGCGCGCGCGCCGAGCTCGAGGTCGACGCCGGCCGAGAGCGGCACGCGCTCGGTCACGAAGATCGCGAGCGACGTGGTCTTGGCGGTCGGGAGGAGGGCCTCCTCGCCGGCGATGGAGAGATCGGCGTAGCCGCCCTGGAGACCCACGGCGCCCTCCCAGCAACCCCACGGGTTGTGCGTGACCTCGACGCGGCCCTCGACGGCCTGCTGCTCGAAGATCGTCCCCGCCTCGGCACCTTCGAATTCGGTGTGCGCGTAGTCGGCGTACCCGACGGCCCACGCGATCGAGCGCGCGCCGGCCCACGGGGCGTCCCAACGGCCGCGCGTGTCCACGCGGACGCGGTTGAGTTCGATGTGGACGTCCGGCTCGTTGGGGAGGCCGTACGCGGTGTCGAAGACGTCGATGGCCGCGCCGACGAAGCCGCGGTCCCCGGTGTAGGCGGCGCCGACGGAGCCGCCCGCCGCCTTCGCGTACGAGTTGGGCAGCGTGCCTCGCGCCTCGCCGGCGCCCGATGGGTTGCCCTCCTCCGCGAGGAGGCGGCGCGACTTCGCGAAACCGGGAATGTCGAGGTCTTCGGACTCGCGCGCGAAGCCGCGGGCCTGCCAACTGAAACATCCAGTCTGCCCGCGGAGCGCGGCGAACCCGGCGCGCTGCTCGTCGGCGGACCCCCAGCCGCCGCCGATGCGACCGGCGACCACCTGCCCCACGGGCGCCTCGGGGATGCGGCCGTCCTCAAGGTAGACGGTGCCGCCGATGGCATTGGCGCCGTAGCGCAACGTCGCGGGGCCGCGCAGGATCTCCACGCGCTCCACGCTCGTCGGGTCCACCGGGACCGCGTGGTCGTCACTCAAGCCCGCGACGTCGAGCGTGGAGACGCCGCCCTCGAGCACGCGCACGCGGTCGCCGCCCTGCCCGCGGATCACGGGGCGGCCCGCGCCCGGGGCGAAGCCGCTGTTCGTGACGCCCGGTTCGCGCAGGAGCGTGGCGCCGAGGCTCGGTTCGGCGGCAGCGCGCAGGCGGTCGCCGCTGACGGTGCCGACGGGTTGGATGGACTCGAGCGCGGTCACCGGCCCGAGGGGCGAGGCGGAACGGACGGGCGAGCGCAGCGTATCGGTCACCAAGACGTCGGGGAGGATCTCGACCTCGACGTTGACGCGAGACGGGGGCGCGGACGGAGGCGCGGACGGGGGCGCGGACGGAGGCGGTGCGTCGGCGGCGAAGGCGATGGCGGGGAGGACGGGGAGGAGGGGGAGGACGGGGAGGACGGGGAGCACGACGAGCGCGGGCAGGAGCCACAGGCTCCGCCGGGGCGAAGAACGATGCATGGGCGTCTCCGGAGCGGCGCCGGGGTGCGGGCGCTCGCCGGGTCTCGGTGCGTTCCTCGCCCGGAGGCGAGGGGCGGCGGGCCGGTGCGCCGCGGACGAGCGGCGGGGACAACGGCAGCCGGAATCGTCGGGGCGGCGGACGGACCGCGGGCCCGACGGGCGCGCGAGGCGCGCTACGACCGAGCGGGCGCCGGAGGGCCGCGGGCGAGGCCGGGCTCGAACCGCGGCGACGGGCGCACCGACGGGGGGCGGACGCCGGCGCGTGCGACGGCGGCGCCGACGGGCGGCAGTTCGGCGAACGGCGCGGCGCGGTCCACGACCGTCGCGGCGTGGGCGCAGAGGGCGCAGCCGTCGGCGTCGTGCCCCGGCGCTCGGTCGCCGCCGCCGCCGTCGGGAGACGGCGTCGGCGCGGACTCGTCCTCGTCGTGGGGGTCGGCGGCGCTCCGGTGCGCGTGGTCGTGCCCGCACGACCGCGCCGCGGGCGCGTGGGCGCAGCCCCCCCCGTGGGCGCGGCTCCCGTCATGGGCACAGTTCCCGTCGGCGCCGGCGACGTGGGCGATCGCCGCGGCCTGCGCCCCGAGCCACCCGAGCAGGGCGAGCACGGCGACGCCCACGCGCGGGCGCAGACGGCGGGCGCGGGGGCGGGGGCGGGTCGCGTGCATATACAACGACGTTATACGCACACGGTGGGCGCACGGCAAGCCGCGGCGGGCGGTCTGCCGGGCGGGCGGTCTGCAGGGCGGGCGGTCTGCAGGGCGGGCGGTCTGCAGGGCGGGCGGGGACCGGCGCCGGCCGGGCCTCGCGTCAGGACCGCTCGGGGTCCTGGCCGCGCAGGATCGTGTTGCCGTCGTGGGTCTCGCGGCGCGAGGCCGTCGGCGGACGGTCGAGCGCGGCGACGTCGAGGCGCCCGCTCTGCGCGAAGAACGCGATGGGGTTCTTCCACACCAACTGCTCGACGGTCGCGTCGGGGAAGCCGGCGCGGAGCAGCGCCTGCACGAGCTTCGGGATCATCAGCGGGTCCGAGATGCCCCAGTCGGCCGCGCTGTTCACCACGATGCGGTCGACGCCGTACTCGCGGACGACCGCCACCATGCGGTGCACGTCCATCTTCGTGTTGGGGTAGATCGAGAACCCGGAGACGCATCCGAGGTCGCGCGTGAGCGCGATCGTCTCCTCGTTGCCGTGGTCGAGGAGCACGTGGCCCCACGGGAACTTCGCGTCCCGGAGGAGGTCGATGATCCGCTCGAAGCCGCGGCGCTTGTTGCGGTGCGGCGTGTGGATGAGGATCGGGAGGCCGTGGGCCTTGGCGAGGTCGACCTGCGCGAGGAAGAACTTCTCTTCCGTGGGCGTCTGGTCGTCGAGCCCGATCTCGCCGACGCCGACGACGCCGTCTTTCTCGAGGTAGCGGGGCAGCACCGCGAGGACGTCGGCGTTCACGCGGTCGTCGTTGGCCTCGCGCGGGTTGAGCGCCATGGTGCAGACGTGGTGGATGCCGAACTGCGAGGCGCGGAACCGCTCCCAGCCGACCAGCGTGTCGAAGTAGTCGACGAAGGCGCCGACCGTGGTCCGCGGCTGACCGAGCCAGAACGCGGGCTCGAGGACCACGCGCACGTCTGCGAGCGCCAGGCGCTCGTAGTCGTCCGTGACGCGGGAGAACATGTGGATGTGCGGCTCGAAGATCTTCATCGGGTCACCGGGGGCGAGGGGGTCGGGTGAGGGCGCCGGGAGGTCACGAGAGGGCGACGGCGCGCTCGAGGGAGGCGCGGACGTCGGGGCGGGGCTCGCGGGGGAGGCGTTCGGCGGCGTAGGCGACGAGGTCGCGACGGCCCAGCGTCACGAGGGCCTCGGCGCCGGCGAGGCGCGTGGTCGCGTCGCCGTGCTCGAGCGCCCCGAGGACGCGTGCGATCGTGCCGGCGACGGGGGCGCCGGCGGCGAGGCGCAGCGTGTCGCGCCACACGGGGCGGCCGGCGGCTTCCCGTTCCGTGGCCAGGTCGAGGAGCATGCGCGTCAGCTCGGTGCCGGGGCGCGCGCGGACGTCGTCCATGCGGGCGAGGGGGAGGTCGTTGAACGCGGCCTTGAGCACGAGGCGGTCGAAGCGATCGCGCGCGAGGAGGCCCCCGTCGAGCGCACGGACGAGGAGGTTGCTGTCGAGGCACGCGGCCTCGAGGTGGGCCCCGACGTTCGTGCGCTGGATCTCGTCGAGGAAGCGCGACGTCGCGGCGCACAGCGGGCGGACCGTGGCGGCGCGCAGGAGGATCGTGCGCTCCTCGAGGTCGCCGCGGAGGAACAGGTCGACGAGCGTCGCGTCGTCCACGGGGTCGGCGGCGTGGAGGAGGAGCGTGCCAACCGCGTCGCACCGTCGCCACGCGGCGAGGTCGACGCGGACGCCCGCGTGCTCGGCGCGTCCCGCGAGGCCCGCGCGACCGGCCCGACGCGCGAGCGCGGGGAACGCGACGGGCAGCGCCGCGCGCGCGGCGACGGGGTCGAGGTCGAGCCGCTCGCGGAGCCAGGGCTCCTCCGGGCCGGCGAGCGCGCGTTCGAGGGCGGCGAGCGCAGGGGGGACGGGCTTCACGGGGGCGCTCCTCGGGCCGGCGGCCTCGTCCCGGCAAGCGCGCGAGGACGCTCCGCAGTTCACCCGCGGGAGCCGCGAGGGTAGCGCAGAGCCCGCCACGTCCCCCCTCCGCGCCGGGACCGATCTCGTCCGGGGCGCGTGGGCCGCCGGGCCTCGCGTCCCCGGGGCGGTGTCCCGCGGGTCAGCGCGTCGGCAGGACGGCCAGCACCAGGGCCGCGAGCGAGAGGAAGAGGTTCGAGGTGTAGAGCCGCACGTAGAGGCGGTGCAACGCGTCGAACCGCGCGCGGGACGCGGGGTCCCAGCGGCGCGCCTCGTCGGCGGTCTCGGGGGGCTTCAGCGCGGCCATCTTGGGCGCCACGGCGCGGCGCAGCAGCACGAACGTCACGTGGATCGTCGCGGCGAGCGCGAGGAGCGCGATGCCGGGCGTCGTCACCTCGACCGCCATGGCGATGACGGCGCCGACCACGGCGACCATGGACGCGACCCAGCCCATGGCGTCGAAGACCCGCAGCACCTTGCCGAAGACGCGGCCTGCGTCGACGGCGGGGAGCGTGCGGAACGTGGTGGGGGCCGTGGCGAAGGAGAGGGCCGCGGTGCCGCCGAAGACGAGGGCCATGGCGAGCACGTAGAGGACGATGCCGGTGGTGGACGCGAAGTTCATGCGCGGGCTCGCTGCGCCTCGACGAGAAGGACGCGGCTGCGCGGGCCGGCGACGGCCGCTGCGCGGCGGGGAGGGTAGCGTTTGCCGAAGCGGTAGGCGTCGTGGATCGCGATGTCGAACGGCTTCGGGCCGCGTTTGCGGTCGAAGCCGCGCTGCTGGGCCTCGCACGCATAGCAGACGGCGACGGTCGGCACGAGCAGGTAGAGCGCGGCGTCGACGACCACGAACGCCACGGTGCTGATCCAGCGCGTGAACGGGCCCGTGAGCACGCCGACGGCGACCAAGGCGAGGCCCAGCTTGCGGTTGAAATCGCGCTGCTGGTAGAGGTCGGCGGACCCGCAGACGGGGCATGCGTGGGCGTCGTTCGCGGCGGCGACGGCGGCGGCCTCGGGCAACTCGGTGCGGACCGCGCAGGCGGGGCACGCGAGGCCCGGCGCGAGCGCGCCTTCGACCGCGTCACCGCAGGCGGGGCAGGCGAAGGCGAGGGTCAGGGGCACGGGATGGTTGTACCGCCGATCACCGGCGGAGCCTCCCGAGCGCCAAGGCGCGCTCGTAGGCGCGGAGCGTGTCGCCGTGGAAGTCGTTCGCCGCGACCAGCGCGTGCACCCGCGCGCGGCCGGCGTCGCCGAGGCGGCGGCGTTCGGCGGCGTCGACGACGAGCCGCTCGAGCCGCGCCTCGAACGCGGCGACGACCGCGGGGGTCGCGTCGAGTTCGTCGTCGGGGAGCTTGCGGACGACGGCGGCGTCGACGCCGTCTCGGAGGCACGTGCCGATGCCGCCGACGTCGGTCGTGACGACGGCGACGCCGTGGGCCATCGCCTCGACGAGCATCAGCGGGAAGAGCCCCTCCATGGACGAGAGCAGGGGGACGACGTCGGCGGCGGCGTAGACGGGGTGGACGTCGGGCAGGGGGCCGACGAGGTGCAGGCGGCCGCGGAGCGGGGCGTCGGGCCCGGTCGTCGCGGCGGCGACCGCGGCGCCGAGCCGGGCTTCGTACGCGGGGGAGGGCGGCGCGATGCGCCCGGCGAGCAGCAGGTGCACGTCTGCGCCGCGGGCCGCGATCCGGGCGACGGCGGGCACGACGTCGTGGAGGCCCTTGTTGCCCGAGAGGCGACCCGCGTAGCCGACGACGACGGCGTCGTCGGGGATCCCCAGCGTGCGACGCAAGGCCCGGCCCGCGTCGTGGGCGCGCGCGGGCGGGAGGAGCGCCGGGAAGAGCGGGCGGGTGACGGCCACGCGGTCGGCCGGGAGGTCGAACGCGCGGCGCAGGCCGCCGACGAAGTCGTACGTCGCGAGCCAGAAGTCGACCTGTTCGCGCCGGCGGTCCTCGTGGTCGCGGAAGCACCAGCCGTAGCGCTCGTGGACGGTCTCGAGGACGACGGGCCGGCGCGCGAACGGGCGCTGGCGGAGTCGCTCGATGCCGCGGTAGGCGCGCGTGCTCCAGCAGGTGAAGACGGCCTCGTAGCCGCGGCGCGCCAGGGTGCGGGCGATGTCGCCGCTGCCGTCGAGGCGACCGACGTCGCGCACGTGCGGGTTCGCCGCGCGGACGGCGTCCACGAGGTCCTGCGGGCCGGGCATGCCGACGGTGAACACGTCGACGGGGTTGCCGCGGGGGGCGAGCGCGCGGACCTGCTCGATCAGGACGCGTTCGCCGCCCCCGAAGCCCAGGGAGCCGTGGATCCACGCCGCCGGGCGGATCGGGCGCGGCACCGGGTCAGACCGGGAGGCCCGTGCGGGCCTCGATCCACGTGGCGGCGAGTTCGCCCATCAGCATGAAGAAGATCGCGACGTAGAGGATGCCGGTGGCCGCCTGCGTGTGGCGGTACTTGAGCGCGTCGCGCGTCATCCAGATCAGGGTGAGGGGGCCGACGAAGCCGAAACAGACGCGCCAGGCCGTCCAGATGATCTCGCGGCCGAGGAGCACGTCCTGCGCGCCGGGCCAGAGGAGGAGGACGAGGCCGAAGCCGACGACGCGCGCGGCCAGGATGCCTACGCACCAGTACCCAGACCGTTTCAGGGCCTCGAGGGGCAGGCCTTTGATCATGAGGTAGAAGTGGCCGAGGATCATGGCGTCGTTGACGCCGCCCATGGCGGCGCCGCCGAGGAGGCCGAGGGCGGTGCGGCCCGCGATCTCGTAGCCGGCCTCGCCCGGCGGCATGCGCGCGGTGCCGAGGACGGGGAGGATGCCGACGAGGCACGCCACGACGAGGACGACGCGCCCCGCGGGGCGGCGGTAGGTGCCGAAGAGGAAGTTCGCGACGAGGGCGAGCGTGGTGATCCCGACGAGCGTGACGGGCATCCCGCCCTCGAGGGTCAGGAAGGCCGCGAACCCGCGGGGCCACTCGGGGTGGAGGTCGTCGCCGAGCGCGGCGCCGTAGAGCGCGGCGGCGCCGCCCGCGAGCACCATGGCGAGGACGAGTTGGAAGCGCAGGTGTCGTTCGGCCGGCCGCATCGACATGACGATGGGGAGGGCCCAGAGGGTCCCGACGGCCATGCGCGCGAGGAACATGTAGAAGACGAGCGAGAGCCGCACGGGGGCGTTCTACCCACCGGGGGGCGTTCCGCCCTCTGGTGTCCGACACCAGCGGGCGGGAACACCGGGGGGCGGCGGAGGATCGAATCCCCCCGTGGAGGCTGGCCATGGACGACGACGTGCGGCGTGAGGCGATCGGACGCGGCGAGGCGTGCGCGGCCGCGGTGAGTTGCACCGTCGGTTTCCTCGCCCTCGGCCTGGGCGGCTGGCTCTGGGTCGGCGGGGTTCGGACACACGCCGACATGGCGGCTGCCGGGCAGATCCTCGTGGGGCTGTCGTTCGTGCTCTTCTTGGGCGCGTTCGCCTACGGGAGCTCGTCCCGTCGGTGGCGCTTCGGCGGGCGCCGATGATCGGGGGAGGTTCCGCCCTCCGGTGTCAGACCCTGGAGGGCGGGACCGGTCAGGACGGGAGGACCGCGATGCTCTCGATCTCGACCAGCGCGGGTGCGTCGTAGAGACGCGGCACCTCGATCAGCGTCATCGCCGGATACCAACGGCCCAGATGCTTGCGCCACGCCTCGCCGATCGCCCGAGCCTGCGCCCGCCACGCCTCCACCGACCGCGTGTAGATTCGCATGGAGACGAGGTGCTCCGCCTTCCCACCGGCCGCCGTCAGCACGGCCATCAGGTTCTCGAGCGCGCGGTCGACCTGCGCGGGCAAGCCCTCCGCGAACTGCTCGTGGTGATCCCACCCGACCTGGCCCGCGAGGTAGAGCGTCCGGCCCGGCGCCGCCAGGATCCCGTTGCTGTAGCCCTTGGGCGGCGGCAACGACGGCGGGTCGATGCGGCGGTGCGGGGGCTCGGGGTGCACGGAACCGGTCACAGGTGCAACTCGTCGGCGCGCGTGGCGCGGAGCCCGAGGTCGAGGATCGCCACCTGCAGCGCGGCGGCGGCCTCCCTCAGGTTGGCGACCACGCACGGCGCGAGGTCGGGTTCGGCGAGCAGCTTCACGAGGCCGTCGAAGGCCTTGAGCAGCTTGCGCTCCGTCGGGGTCATCTCGGTCCCGGCGAGGTCCTTCACTACGCACCGCCTTTCACGACCCGGTCGTCCTTCACGCGCTTCGCCTTCAGCTCGAACCGCGGCAGCGTGCCCGTCGGCACGCGGGAGAGGTGGAAGTTCAGGCCCTCGTGGTTGCGCACGAGGTCCTGCTGCAACGCCGCGACCGCCTGCTCGCAGCCCGCCTCGTGGCCGGCCCGCACTTCGTAGCGCACGCCGATCTCGTCGCGGATGCCCTCGTCGGTCCACAAGTGAAGCTGGAACTCGTCCACCGCCGGGTACTCCCGCACGATGGCCTCGACCGCGCGCGGGTAGACGTTGGTGCCGCGCACGAGCAGCATGTCGTCCACGCGCCCGAGAATGCCGCCCTCGTAGAGGTCGAACGTGCGCCCACACCGGCAGCGGCTCGCCGGCACCTTGACCACGAGGTCGCGCGTCCGATAGCGGATCACGGGAATCATCCCGCGCCCGAACGACGTCACGACGCGCTCGCCCTGCTCGCCGTAGCCGACCTCCTCGCCGGTCGCCGGGTCGATGACCTCCTCCACGAAGTGGTCCTCGATGATGTGGGCCCCGCCCGGCTGGTGCGAGCACTCGAACATCATGATCGTGCCGAGCTCGGTCATGCCCGCCGTGTCCCCGACCTTCGCGCCCCACTGCGCCTCGATCATCTTCTTCGTCGCTGGGATCGACCCGGCGGGCTCGCCGGACACGATGAGCCGCGCGACGAGGCCGTTGGGGAGGTCGATGCCCAGTTCGCGGGCCTCCTGCGCCATCCGGAGCGCGTACGTCGGCGTCGCGCAGACCACCGTCGCGCCCAACTCCTCGATGACGCGCACGCGGTTTGGGGTCGTCATGTTCCCCGACGGCAGCACCATCGCGCCCAGCTTCTCGCACGCGTAGTGCGCGCCCCAGAAGCCGATGAACGTCGCGTAGGAGAACGCGAAGAACACGCGGTCCCGGGGCCGCACGCCGAACGCGTGGAAGCCGTAGCACCAGCACTCGGCGATCCACTTCCAGTCGAAGCGGCTGTCGAGCACCCGCAGGGGGCGGCGCCCGGTGGTGCCGCTCGTCATGTGGTAGCGCACCGCGTCGTCCACCGGCTGGGCCAGCATGTCGCCGAACATCGGGACCTGCCCCTGGCACTCCATCCACGCCTCGCGCGTCGTGAACGGCAGGCGCTTCAGGTCGTCGAGCGACCGGATGCGCTCCGGCTTCACCTTCGCCTGGTCGAGCAGGCGGCGGTGGAACGGGCTCCGGTCATGCGCCCGCGCGACGAGCGCCTTGAGCTTCCGCCCCTGCAGCCGCCGCAGGCCCTCGCGCGGCATGGTCTCGGTCTTCGGGTTCCAGTAGGGCGAGTCGCTCATCGGGCTCCGTCCTTGGTCCCGCCCTCGGCGGGCTCGTCGCGGCCGAGAAGGTCGCGCGCGAGGATCACGCGCTGGATCTCGCTCGTGCCCTCGTAGATCGTCAGGCCCACCGCGTCGCGGTAGTGGCGCTCGAGCGGCAGGGTGTCGTCGTAGCCGCGCGCGCCGTGCACCCGGACCGCTTGCGTGGCGGTGCGCAGCGCGGCCTCGGTCGCGAACAGCTTGGCGGCGCTCGTCTCGGCCGTCGCCGGGCCTCGCGTCCGCTCCAGGGTCCGCGCCGCGTGGTGGACCAGCAGCCGCGACGCCTCGAGGTCGACCCGCATCTGCGCGAGGAGCGCGCCCACCTGCTGGAAGTCGCCGATGCGCTGGCCGAACTGGCGGCGCGACCGCGCGAACGCCGTGCACGCGTCGAGGCACGCCGCCTGGATGCCGACCGCCCCCGCGGCGACGTTGAGCCGTCCGTGGTCGAGTCCACCCATGGCCACCTTGAACCCGCCGCGCGCCGGCCCGAGCCGGTTCGCCTTCGGCACGCGGACGCCCGCGAGCATGATCCGCGCGTGATCGCCGGCCCGGTGGCCGAGCGCGTGGCCCTCCATCGGGAGCGCGCGGAACCCGGCCGTCGCCGTGGGCACGAGCCACGCCTCGATGCCCTTGCGCCCCGCCGCCGCGTCGGCCGTGCCGAACACGATCGCGAGGCCCGCGGCGCGGCCGTTCGTGATCCAGTGCTTCTCCCCGTCGAGCACGACGTCGTCGCCGTCCTCGCGCACCGTCGTCGTGACCGCGGCGGCGTCGCTTCCCGCGCCCGGCTCCGTGAGCGCGAAGCAGCCGACCGTGGCCCCCGACATGAGCCGCGGCAGCCACGTGCGGCGCTGCGCGTCGGTCCCGAACTGCGCGATCGTCTGGGTGACCAGCCCCACGTGGACCGCGAGGAAGCCGCGGACGCTCCCGTCCACCCGGCCGATCTCCTCGGCGACCACCGCGCTCGCGAGCGCGCTCGCCCCGCCGCCGCCGTGCGCCGCGTCCACCGGCGCCGCGAGCAGCCCGAGGGCCGCCATCCGCGCCACCAGCGGGCGCGGGAAGCGGCCCGTGCGGTCGGCCTCGCGCGAGAGCGGCGCCACCTCCTCGAGGGCGAACGCCTGGGCCGTGCGCCGCCAGGCCTCCTCCGCCGCCGACAGGCCGTACCGGGCCGCGTAGTCGGCGCTCACCGCGTCACCGTCCCTCGAAGGCGGCCGGGCGGCCCGCCTTGTAGGCGTCGTAGAAGTGGCGGTGGTCCTTGGCGCGGAGCAGGAGCGCCTGCGCCACCGCCTCGACCTCGATCGCCGACGCGAGGTCCATGGACGCCTCGTGGAGCAGGAGCCGCTTCGTCATCCCGAGCGCCAGGCTGGGCCCGTCCGCGAGCCGCCGCGCGATCGCCGTCGCCTCCGCGAGCACCGTGTCGCGCGGGACGACGCGGTTCGCGAGGCCCATGGCGAGGGCCGCGGATGCGTCGACGGGGTCGCCCAGGAAGAGGAGCTCGGTCGCACGGCCCATTCCCACGATGCGCGGCAGCAGATAGGCGGCGCCCATGTCGGCGCCCGCGAGGCCCACCTTGCTGAACAGGAACGCGAACTTCGTGCCCTCGCCCATCACGCGGAGGTCGCACGCGAGCGCGATCACCGCGCCCGCGCCCGCCGCGATGCCGTTGATCGCGGCGATCACGGGCCGGTCGAGCCGCCGGAGGTTCTCGACGACCTCGCCCGTCATGCGCGTGAACTCGAGCACGTCGCGCGTGTCGCAGTCGAACAGCGCGCCGATGATGCCGTCCACGTCGCCGCCCGAGCAGAACCCGCGGCCCTTCCCCGTGAGCACGAGCGCCCGCACGCTGTCGTCGTCGCGCAGGTCGCGGAGCTTCTTCGCGAGCGCGGCATAAACCTCGAACGTGAGGGCGTTCAGGACCTCGGGCCGCGCCAGCGTCAGCGTGGCGACCCCCCGGTCCACGGCCCACTCGAAGAGGGGCCCAGCGGGGGCGGGGGGCGGCGTCGGGGGCGGGGTGGCGGCGGTCATGGGCGGTCTCGGGGCTCCGGGCGCGACAGTCTACGGGGGGCGGGTCGGGCGCCTCAACCGTGGAACCCGACCGAGAACGGAGCCGCCGCCCGGTACCCTCGCGGCGTGCCCGACCCCGCGCCCCGCGTCCACCACCCGCTGCTCCCGGCGCGCTGGCCCACGGCGGCCGAGGCCGCAGCGGCGCGCTGGTTCACGCCCGTCCGGCTCGGGGCCCGCGTCACCGCCGCCACCCGCACCTGGGTCCCGGCCATGGTCCCGTGGCGCGCCAGCGACGACGGCCGCGTCACCGACGACGTCCTCGACTGGTACCGCCGCTTCGCGCAGGGCCGGCCCGGCGTCCTCGTCGTCGAGGCGACGGGGATCCGCGACGTGCCGAGCGGCCCGCTCCTGCGCATCGGCCACGACCGCTTCGTGCCGGGCCTCGCACGCCTCGTCGACGCGGTCCGCGACGCCTCCGGCGGCGCGACGCGCTGCTTCGTGCAGGTGATCGACTTCCTCGCGATCCGCCGCCGCCCGCCGCCCGAGGCCTATCTCGGTCGGTTCCTGCCCGTCACCGACGACCTCCGCGCGCGCGCCGCCCGCGCGTTCGCCCGCGACGACCTGCGGACGGCCCCCGAGGCCGACGTGCGCGCGCGCCTCGTCGCCGCGTCGCGCGTCGAACTCGAGGCCTGCCTCGTCGCGCGCGAGCTCGAGGGCCTCGACCGCGGCGCGCGCGAGCGCGTCACCGACGTCGCGCTGCCCCACGTCCGCGACCTGCCCCGCACGCTCCCCGGCCTCTTCGCCGGCGCCGCCGCCCGCGCGCGCGACGCGGGCTTCGACGGCGTCGAGCTCCACTACGCGCACGCCTACACGATGGCCTCGTTCCTCTCGCGCCTCAACACGCGCGCCGACGGCTACGGCGCCACCTTCGACGGCCGGCTCCGGCTGCCCCTCGAGGTGTTCGCCGCCGTGCGGGCGCGCGTCGGCGACCTCGCCGTGGGGCTGCGTTACCTCGGCGACGAGGCGATCGACGGCGGTACGACGGTCGAGGAGGCGGCGCGGTTCGGCGTCGCGTTCGCCGCCGCCGGCGCCGACTGGCTCTCCGTGAGCAAGGGCGGCAAGTTCGAGGACGCGCGGCCCCCGCGCGTCGGCGAGGCGGCCTACCCCTACACCGGCCCGTCGGGCCACGAGTGCATGCCGACGGTCTACGGCGACGCGCGGGGCCCGTTCGGGCGCAACGTGCCCCTCGCCGCCACGATCCGCGCCGCCGTCCGCGCGGCCGGCCACGCGACGCCCGTGGTCGCGGCCGGCGGGATCGCCACGTTCGAGCAGGCCGAGGGGATCCTCGCCCGCGGCGAGGCCGACGTCGTGGCGTCGGCGCGCCAGACGCTCGCCGACCCCGACTGGTTCGAGAAGGTGCGCGCGGGCCGCGGGGCCGACGTCCGCCGCTGTGCGTTCACGAACTACTGCGAAGGGCTCGACCAGCGCCACCTCCAGGTGACGTGCCAGCGCTGGGACCGCGAGTTCGCGCCCGGCGATCCGACCGTGCGCACGTCGCCCGACGGCCGCCGCCGGTTGGTGGCGCCGCCGGACCGCGGCGCGGCCCTTCCGGCCGGCGCGGGCCTCGCGTCGCGACCCGCCCCTCCGATATAAGGGCGGCGCGCGCGGCGTCTCGGCCCGGCGCGCGGAGGTCCTTCGATGCGTCTCGCGCTCGCGCTGCTCGTGGTCGTCGGTGCGGTGTCGTTCGTCGCGTGCGGCGACTCCCAGGGGGGCGGCCCCGCCTCGGGGACGCGAGGCCCGGCGGCCGACGCGTCCCCCGAGGCCGCCGTCAAGGGCCGGTTGCTGGCGCTGTTCGCGGCGGCGCCCGCGGGCGGGGCCCACGTCGCGCCGTTCGTCGCCTACAAGGGGAAGGACGACGCGCGCCGCTACAAGGAGGCCGCGACGTACGCGGGCGACGACGTCCGGCAGATCGACCGCGTCGCGGACCGCATCCGCAAGCACCTCGCGGCGGGGACGCCGACGTTCGAGAAGGCCGAGACGCGGGCGAAGGGCGGCGAGTCGTGGGTCGCGTGGACGATCACGTTCGGCAGCGGCGCGACCGCCGTGAAGGCGCTGTACGCGTGCGTGAAGGCCGGCGACGTCTGGCTGCTCGGCGACATCGATGGCTGAGAGCCTGGGAAGGAACCGAAGATTCCGTCCCACCGGTTCTTTCCCGTCCGCTTCGATCCTGTCCACTTCGATCCCGTCCGCTTCAATCCTCGTTGCAAAGCGCGGGCCCGCAGGGGCCGCGCGGCGACCGGGTTTCCGGGGGGGCTTGGCCCACCGGAAACCGAGCGAAGGCGAGGTCTTCTCGAGGTCGGACCGTCAGAGCTCGACGGTGGTGCCCGTGACCGTCGGGTCGCCGAGCAGGTCGAGGACGGCCTCGGCCACCTCGTCGGGGTGGATCAGCCGCGCCTGGTTGTCGGTCGCGAGCACGTCGGCCACCGCCTGTTCCCGCGTGCGGCCGGTGGTCGCCATGATCTTCGCGACCGTCCGTTCGGTCATGGGGGTATCGAGGAAGCCGGGGCAGACGGCGTTCACCGTGATCTGCTTGCTGCGGAGGTCCTCGGCCATCGCCCGCGTGAGGCCCACGAGCGCGTGTTTGCTGGCGACGTAGGCGGCGACGTACCGGAACGCGCGGAGGCCGGCGGTGCTGGCCACGTTGACGACCGCGCCGCGGCGGTCCTGCACCATGTCGGGCAGGCACGCCGTCGTGACGACCCACGCGCCGCGGACGTTCGTGGCCATGGTGCGGTCGAACAGCGCGTCGTCGGGCGGCAGCAGCGGGGCCGACGCCGCGATGCCGGCGGCGTTCACGACCACGCGGACGGGCCCCAGGGACGACCGGGCCTCGCGTACCCCCGCCTCCACGGCCGCGCGGTCGGCGACGTCGAAGGCGACGGCCACCACGCGTCGGTCGCCGCGCGGGAGGTCGTGCGCCGCGCGCTCGAGCGCGGTCCGGTCGCGGCCGGCGATCGCGACGTCGTAGCCGGCCTCAAGCAACCGCTTCGCGACCGCCTGCCCGACGCCGCCGGCGCCTCCCGTGACGAGCGCGCATCCGTTCGTGGTCGTACGGCTCACCGGGCCCTCCGACGGCGTGGGCTGCCTCGTCCGCGGTGCCGCGCCTCGAGGGTACGCCCCCGACCGATCGCGCCTCGGGGGCCCACGTGTCGGCGTCGCCTTCGTTACCCGAGGTGCTCGGGCCCGTGCCCGTGCGCTTGGTGCCCATGCGCTTGTTGCCCATGCGCTTGCTGCCCATGCGCTTGCTGCCCATGCGCTTGCTGCCCGTCGGCGGCGCCGGGCTGGTCCACGTTGCGGACCATCTGCAGGTCGGGAATCTGTTCGCGGATGGCGTTCTCGATGCCCATTCGCAGCGTCATGAGGCTGCTCGGGCACGTCCCGCACGCCCCGTGGAGCTTCAGGTTGACCACCTTGTTCTCGTAACTCACGAACTCGCAGTCGCCGCCGTCGCGCTGGAGGTACGGACGGATCTCCTCGAGGATCGCCTTGATCCGCTCGGCGTCGCCCGTGGCGGCGTCGGGCGTCGTGGCAGGCGTGTGGGGGGACGGCGTCGAGGTCATGGCGGCTCCGGGGCGGTCGAGGCCCGAGTATAGCGGTCCCGCGGGCGCCCCGGGGCGACGGTCGCCCCCACCCCCGCGTCAGCGCGCCGGGCGGAGGCGCACCAGCGGGGTCCCCGGCGTGGGGAGGAGCAGCGGCGCGTCGCCCGACCAGCGCGTCCCGTCGGGCCGCGTCGTCTCGACGACGAACCGACCGGACGTCTCCGGCACGAGCGCCGCCCCGGACGAGTCGGTCGTCGTGCGCACCGGCACCGCCCCGCGTTCGTCGCGGACGACGTCGAGTTCGACGAGGGCCGCGGGGGCGCCGTCGTCCCACTCGACGAGGACCGCCGTGCCGGGCGACGCGGAACCGGCGACGGGCGCGAGCCGGACGTCGAGCGCCACGGGCCCCGGGCCGGGCGCGACGACCGCGCAGCCGCACGCGCCGTCGTCGGCCAGGACCTCGACGCCGAGCGGCACGTCGGCCGAGGGCACCTCGATCGTGGGCTCGGGGCCCGCCCGCAGGACGATGAACGCCAGCGCCGCGTCGCTCCGCCCCGCACGGACGGCCTCCTCGAGCGCCGCCCGCACCGCGTCCGGCGTGCCGGCGCACCCGCCGAACCGCGGCGCGTGCAACGTCAGCAGCGCCGCCGCGGGCGCGCCGTCGGCCCGCGCGACCCGCAGCGTCACCTGCCGCGGCGCCGCGACGCGCACGTCGGTGGCGAGCGTCGGGTCGCCGCCGACCTCGACGTTCGCGGTCGAGAGCGTGCCGGCGCCGCGCACGACCACGCGCGCGGTGAACGCGGTCGCGGGGAGGTCGTCGGCGCGTGCGAGACCTCCGACCGACACGGCGACGAACGCGAGGCCCGGCCCGTCGTGGCCGTAACTCGCGGGGCCCGGGGTCATGCCGACCACGCGGGTGCCGTCGGGGACGTCGCCGCCGTCGTCGCGACGCAGGCGGAACGTCCGGGTCGTCGCCGGTTCGAGGCGCACCACGAGCGTCGCGCGACCGTCGGCCTCGGCGCGCCGCCGTACGCGGCCCGGTGCGGTCACGACGAGCGGCACGGCGTCGCGCGCCCCGTACTCGACGTCGCCTTCACCGCCATCGTCGAGCGCCACGAAGACCCCGCTGTCTTCCGAGAGCACGTAGGCGCGCGCGCCCGCGAGGGGGCGGCCCTCGGGGTCCACAACCTGCAGGCGCGTCGTCCGCGTGACGGGCGGCACGGCCAACCGCACGTCGGACCGGCCGGGCATCGCGTGCAGGAGGAAGGCGTGGACGCGCCTGTGGCCGTCGCTCGCGGCGAGCGCGCCCGGGAGCCCGCGCCGGCCGGACCAGGCGACCAGCCCCCGTTCGTCGGTCCGCGCGGGGTCGGCGTCGGAAGCGAACTCGGCGGCGCCGACCGACCATCCCGCGAGCGGGGTCGCGGTGGGCTCCTCGAGGACGCTGCCGCGCGCGACGGGGCGCGGCGCCACCTCGAAACGCAGGGTGGCCCCGCCCTCGGTCGCCGCGAGCGTCGGCGTCGCGGTCCACGCCGTGGAGGGGACGTCGACGAAGGCCGGGAAGCCGCCGCGCAGGCGCACGCGCCCCTCGGCGTTCGTCCACAGCCGCTCGGGGTCCACCGGGTCGGCCTCGAGCCCCGCGAGGGCGGAGCGCCGCCTCACCTCGACGCCCTCGACGGGGTCGCCGCGGTCGGCGGACACGACGAGCACGTCGACCGCGTCGGGGGGCACGGGGCGGGCCGGGGGCTCCGTCGCGCGCAGCCGCGCGTCGGGTCCCGCGGGGCCGACGTCGACGGGGCCGGGGCCGTCCTCGTCGTCGGGGCCCCCGAGCGCCGCGGCGAGCAACAGCGCGGCGATGCCCGCGACGCCAGCGAGGACCGCCCCCGCCACGACGAGGGGGCGTCGCCGCCGCGGCGGTTGCGGCGGCGGGGCGGCTTCGGGGGCGGGGCGGGCGGGCGGGGGGGACACGGTCCGGAGCGCGTGGCGGCGCCCTGGGGGGCCTAGCGTGGCATCGCGAGGCCCCGCGCCCTAGCGCGCGCCCGAGCGGGGGCGTCGGCGCGCGATCAGGCCCGTTCGAGGATCGCGAGCAGCGCCGCAAGGAGGGCGGCCGACTTCGGCAGCGGGCGGGGCGCGCGGTCGGCGCCGAAGACGAAGGCCTCGCCGTTTGCGTCGAGGAACAGGCCCCGGACGCGCCCTCGGTTGCCCGAGCCGAAGTGCATATAGATGGGCGCCACGACGCTCATGACGGGCACGGCGTCGTTGCCGGCGACGACGGGCCGGCCGTCCCCTCGGCGGTCGGAACGGTCCTCCACCTCGATCACGCCCGCGACGATCGACCGACCTGCGTCCGTCGATCGCTCGATCCGCGCGACGAGCACGTGGCCCCCGCCGTCGGGGCACCCCTCGGCGCGGTTCGCGTCGAAGATCGGGTCGCAGTGGTCGTAGAGGCCGAGCACGATCATCGCCGACGCATCGCCGTAGTCCGGCCGCGGCATCCCGAGCGAGAACACGCGCCGGGCGCGCGGGTTCGGTTCGGTCGGCCAGGCGCGGTGCTGGATCCTGACGGCCCGCAGCACGGCCGCGAACTCCGCGTCGGTGGCTTCGGCGGCCTCCGCCAGCGCGTCGAGGTTCGGCCCCACCGAGTTCACTGCCGTGAGCCCCTGCGCGAGGGCCTCGGGACCTTCGCGGACGCGCATGCCGATCGGACACGCGTTCACGCACTCGCCGGTGCGGTCGGAGAAGAGCGCACCGTCGATCGTGGCCGGCAACTTCCGGCTGTCGGCGGCGCGCCCGTAGAAAAAGCTGCCGCCGTCGGCGACGGTCGCGCGGGGCCCCACGAGTCCGGAGGCCGGCGGCTCGGCCGGCGTGAGCGGCGCGGTCGGGGCGTCGTTCGCGCGCCCGAGCGCGTACGAACCCGCCGCGAGCGCGAGGACGCAGCCCACGAAGACCCACCGGACCGCGATCGACGGACCCGACATGTTCGTAGTGGTACCCGACCCGCGCGGGGTCCGCCTGCGCGGACTCGCGGTGGGGGGCTCGGGCCCCCAACGAAGGTCCCGGGCCGTCGGCTCCCGCCGACGAGGCCCCACCCGGAACGTCCTCGGCCGCCTCCGGGACCGAAGGACCCGTAGCGTCAGCGCCCGAACTGCTTGAGCAGACGGTCGAGCCCGGCCTGCAGCCCCTGCACGGCTGCGCGCTGCGTCGCCTGCGACGCGTACGCGTCGCGGACGCGGTGCGATTCGCGCAGCACCTCGGTGCGTCGCTCGAGGACCGCGGCGGCCTTGGCCAGCGACGGGTGGGCGGCGGCGAGCGTTGCGCGCCACGCGTTCACCGTCGTCGCGGTCCGCAGCGTCGGCCGGGCGGCCGTCAGGGCCGCGAGCACCGGCCCCTCCACCTCGGGGGTCAGGATGCGCAGCGTCTCGCGGTCGAGCGCGGCCGCGTACCCCGCGAGTTCCGCGGGCGAGAGCGCGAGCACCGTCGGCGCCGGCGCGGCGACCGGTGCGCGGTGGGGGAGCGGCGTCGGCGCGAAGTTCATCGCGACGTCGGTGCGGCGGGGCCGCGCGGTGGGCGTCCGCTGCGCCGTGAGCGCGGCCGGCGGCGGCGTGCTGCGCACGCCCAGTTGCACGAGCATGCGGACGAGCCCGCGCTGCATCGCGTGAACCGACGCCATCTGCGGGATCGGGTCGGTGAGCGCGTCGGCGACGCCGGCCTCGCGCCACAAGACCTCACTGCGCCGCACGACGACCTCGAGCGCGCGCGCGAGCGACGGCGCCTCCACGAGCACCTGCCGCTGCCACTCGCGCACCGAGACGCAGGCCCAAAGCGACGTGCCCCGCTGGCCGAGCCGCGCCTTCATCTCGCCCGACACCTCCGTGCCGAGGATGCGGACGGTCTCGCCCTCGAGGCGGAGCTGGTAGCCGCGGAGCCCGCCGGCGGTCGGCGTGGACGGGGCGGCCTCGGGCGCAGCCTCCGCGACCCCGAAGGAGCGGGCGGCGACGCCGAACGAAAGCGCCAACGACAGTGCGAACGAGAGCGCGAACGAGGGCGTGAACGAGAGCGTGAACGACACCCGCATGGCTTCGGCCTCCGCGACCGGAGCCTTCAGACTACTCCGTATGGGGGAGGATCGGTCCGTTTGTACGCCACCCGCAGCGGCGAGGACCGGGCCTCGCGTCCCGGGCCCGGGCTCCGCGAGGCCCCGGCCTGCGTCCGCCCGACGGTCCCGCCGGGGTCGGCCCGACTCCGCCGTCGGCTCGCGGCGGGCGGCGGATAGGATGCGGCCCCCCCGGGGGCGATCTTGCCTCCGCGGGGCCCGGCAGCCCCGATGGACGTCCTCCCGACCCGGGTCGATCCCACCTCCGACGCGTACCGCCGCAACCGCGCGCACCATGAGGCGCTCGCGGCGGACCTGCGGGCCGTCCTTGGCAAACTCCAACTCGGCGGCCCCGAGAAGGCCCGGCAGAAGCACAAGGAGCGCGGCAAGCTGCTCGTCCGCGAGCGCATCGACGGGCTGCTCGACCCGGGCAGCGCGTTCCTCGAGTTGTCCACGCTCGCCGGCCACGGCGTCTACGACGACGACTGCGCGGCCGCGGGCGTCGTGACCGGCATCGGCCTCGTCCACGGACGCCGCGTGATGGTCGTCGCCAACGACGCCACCGTGAAGGGCGGCTCCTACCTGCCGTTGACGGTGAAGAAGCACGTCCGCGCGCAGGAGGTGGCGATCGAGAACCGCCTCCCGACCGTCTACCTCGTGGACTCGGGCGGCGCGTTCCTCCCGCTGCAGGCCGACGTGTTCCCGGACAAGTACCACTTCGGGCGCATCTTCCGGAACCAGGCCGTGCTGTCGGCCGCGCAGGTGCCGCAGGTGGCGGTGGTGATGGGGTCGTGCACCGCGGGCGGCGCGTACGTGCCCGCCATGAGCGACGAGGCCGTGATCGTGAAGGGCCACGGCACGATCTTCCTCGCGGGGCCGCCGCTGGTGAAGGCGGCCACCGGCGAGGTCGTGACCGCCGAGGATCTCGGCGGCGCCGACGTCCACACGCGCGTGAGCGGCGTGGCGGACCACTTCGCGCGCGACGACCACGAGGCCCTGCGCATCGCGCGCTCGATCCTCTCGACGATCGGCCGCGCCCCGGCCCACGGCTTCGACGTCGTGGCGGGCGAGGATCCGAAACACGACCCCGACGACCTCCTGGGCCTCCTCCCGACGGACGTGCGCACGCCGTACGACATCCGCGAGGTGATCGGCCGCCTCGTGGACGGCAGCCGCTTCCACGAGTTCAAGGCGCGGTACGGCACGACGCTCGTGACGGGGTTCGCGCGCGTCCACGGCATCCTCGTCGGGATCCTCGGGAACAACGGCGTGCTCTTCAGCGAGAGCGCGCAGAAGGGCGCGCACTTCGTCGAACTCTGCTGCCAGCGGCGCGTGCCGATCCTGTTCCTACAGAACGTGACGGGCTTCATGGTGGGGCGCGCGGCGGAGAGCGGCGGCATCGCGCGCGACGGGGCCAAACTCGTGCAGGCGGTCTCCACGGCGAACGTGCCCAAGCTGACGGTGATCGTCGGCGCGTCCTTCGGCGCCGGCAACTACGGCATGTGTGGCCGCGGCTACGACGCGCGGTTCCTGTTCACCTGGCCCAACGCCCGCATCAGCGTCATGGGCGGCGAGCAGGCCGCGCAGGTGCTGCTCACGGTGAAGCGCGACCAACTCGCCTACGAGGGCAAGCCCCCCATGACCGCGGAGGAGGAGTCGGCGCTCGCCGACCCGATCCGGAAGAAATACGAGGAGGAGGGCCACCCGTACTACGGCTCGGCCCGCCTCTGGGACGACGGCGTGATCGAGCCGACGCGCACCCGCGACGTGCTCGGGCTCGCGCTGGCGGCGACGCTCGAGGCCCCCGTGGGCCCGCCGCAGCCGCCCGTCTTCCGCATGTGACCCCGGTCTCCCTGGGAGCGACGACGTGACCGACCAGCCGCCCGTGCGCCTCGAGCGGTCGGGCCCCGTGGCCCGCGTGGTGCTCGACCGCCCCGAGCTCCGCAACGCCTTCGACGACCGGCTCGCCGCGCGCCTGCGCGAGACGTTTGACTCCGTCGGGGCCGACCCGACGGTGCGGGTCGTCGTGCTCGAAGGGACCGGCGAGTTCTTCTGCGCCGGCGGCGACCTCGCGTGGATGCGGCGCAGCGGGCAGTTGCCCCCCGAGCGCAACCTCGAGGACGCCCGCGCCTTCGCCGCGGCGTTCGCCGCCGTCGACCGCTGCCCGAAGGCCGTCGTCGCCAAGGTGCGCGGCGCGGCGCTCGGCGGCGGCGCGGGCCTGCTCGCCGCCGTCGACGTCGCGGTCGCCGCGGCCTCGACGACCCTCGGCTTCCCCGAGGTGAAGCTCGGCCTGGTGCCCGCGGCGATCTCGCCCTACGTCGTCTCGCGCATCGGCTGGACGGCCGCGCGCCGCTGGTTCCTGACGGGCGAGCGGTTCGACGCGGCGACGGCGCTGCGCATCGGCCTCGTGTCGGAGGTCGTCCCCGATGCCGAACTCGACGCCGCCGTGGCCCGGGTCGTCGCGTCGCTGCTCACGAGCGGGCCCGAGGCCGTCACGCGCTGCAAGCGCCTGATGAAGGGCCTCAACGCGCTCGCGCCCGACCAGGCGCTGATCGACCTGACGGCGCGCAACATCGCCGACGCGCGCGCGTCCGCCGAGGGCCAGGAGGGCCTGACGGCGTTCCTCGAGAAGCGTAAGCCCGCGTGGGCGGAGGGCGTGCCGTGACCCCGTTCCCGTTCCGCACGGTGCTCGTGGCGAACCGCGGCGAGATCGCGGTGCGCGTGATCCGCACGCTGCGGGCCCTGGGCCTGCGTTCGGTCGCGATCTACTCCGACGCCGACCGCGACGCGCTCCACGTGCGGGAGGCCGACGCGGCCGAGCGCGTGGGCCCGCCGGCGCCTCGCGAGAGCTACCTCTCCGTCGAGGCCGTCGTGGCCGCCGCGCGGCGGTCGGGCGCGCAGGCGGTCCACCCGGGCTACGGCTTCCTCTCCGAGCGCCACGACTTCGCGCAGGCCTGCGAGGACGCGGGCCTCGTGTTCGTGGGTCCGTCCGCCGCCGTGCTCGCCGGGTCGAGCGACAAGCTCGAGGTGAAGGCAAAGGTCGCGGCAGCGGGCGTGCCGGTGATCGCGGGGCCCCTCGGCGCGCTCGCGGAGAGCGACGACGCCCTGCGCGCCGCGGCCGCGGTGACGGGCTTCCCGATGCTCCTCAAGGCGATCGGCGGCGGCGGCGGGCGCGGCCTGCGCGTCGTGGCGCGCGCGGAGGAGCTGGCGGGCGCGGCCGAGAGCGCGCGACGCGAGGCCGGCGGCGCGTTCGGCGACGCGCGGCTCTACGCCGAGGCCCTCGTGCGCCCCGCGCGCCACGTCGAGGTCCAGCTCCTCGCCGACGCCCACGGCGCGGTGCGCGTGGTGGGGGACCGCGACTGCTCGGTCCAGCGCCGCCACCAGAAGGTGGTCGAGGAGGCGCCGGCGCCGAACCTGTCCGACGTCACGCGGCGCACGCTGCACGAGGCCGGGCGCGCCGCGGCGAAGGCGCTCGGCTACCGCAACGCGGGCACCGTCGAGTTCCTCGTGGACCCCGCGGGACGGGTCTACTTCCTCGAGGTGAACCGGCGCCTGCAGGTCGAGCACCCCGTCACCGAGGCCGTCCACGGCCTCGACCTCGTCGCGTGGCAGCTCCGCATCGCCGCGGGCGAGCCGCTGCCGCCTGCGGGGACGTGGGCGCCGCGCGGCCACGCGGTGGAGGTGCGGGTGTGCGCCGAGGACCCCGCGCACGCCTTCATGCCCGCGTCGGGCACGATCCGCCGCCTCGTGGAGCCCAAGGGCCCCGGCGTGCGCGTGGACGGCGGCTTCGCCTCGGGCGACGAGGTGCCCCCGTTCTACGACTCGCTCCTCATGAAGGTGATCGCGTCCGCGGAGACGCGCGACGCGGCGCTCGACCGCCTCGACGCGGCGCTCGCCTCGACGGCGATCCTCGGGGTGAAGGGCAACGTGGCCTTCCTGCGGCGCGTGATCGCGGACCCCGATTTTCGCGCCGCGCGGCTCTCCACCGACTTCCTCGACGGGAAGGTCGACCGCCTCGCGGCCGCCGACGCCGACGACGCCAGCGGGGCCGACGCGGTGCTCGTCGCGGCCGCGGCGGAGCTCCTCGGCGTGGACCGGCGCGGCGCGGCGACGCCCGCGGGCCCGGCGGCTGCGGCCGACCCGTGGCCGGGGCTCGCGGGCTTCCGGCTCCTCGAGGAGGGGGTGGACCGATGAGCGGCCCCAGCCTGCACGGCAAACTCAAGGCGGACGGCGGGACGTCGCGCCGCGTGGACCTGAAGCTCGACGGCGCGCGCCTGCACGGCCGCATCGACGACGCGCACGTCGACGCCCTCGCGCGTCGCGGCGGCGACGGCGAGATCCTCCTCGACGTGGGCGGCCGGCGCGTGCGCGCGACGGTGGCGCGCGTCGGCGACCGCTGGTGGGTCGCCATCGGCGGCCGCGTCCACGAGATCGCGCGGGTGGACGGGGCCGAGGCCGCCGACGGCGGCGCGGCGGTGGACCCGTTCGCGGTGAGCCCGATGACGGGCCTCGTGACGAAGGTGCACGTCGCGGCCGGGGCCGCGGCGGCGAAGGGCGCGCCCCTGTTCGCCGTCGAGGCCATGAAGATGGAGTACGTGGTCTGCGCCGACCGCGAGGTCACCGTCGTCGAGGTGAAGGCGAAGGCGGGCGATCGCGTGAGCGTCGGCGCCGTGATCGTGACCTTCCGCGCCTGACGCCCGACGGGCCCTGACGCCGGATGGGCCTCGCGTCCCGGAGCGGTCCTGCCCGGCCGCCGGGCGCGCGTGCGGGGGACGCCGTCCGCGTATGCTCGGCGCGGTGTTCCCCGTTCTGCCCCCCGTTCCGCCCCCGTTCCCGCCGCGCGTCCGTGTCACCGACGTCGGCCCCCGCGACGGGCTGCAGAACGAGGCCATCGCCGTCCCGACCGACGTGAAGGTGGCCCTCGTGCGCGGCCTCGTCGCGGCCGGCCTGCGCGACGTCGAGGTGTCGTCGTTCGTCCGGCCGGACCGGATCCCGCAGCTGGCCGACGCCGTGGAGGTCTTCCGCCGGCTGGGGCCCGCGCCGGCCGGGGTGGTCTACGGCGCCCTCGTCCCGAACGAGCGGGGGCTCGACGGCGCGCTTGCGGCCGGCGTCGGCAAGGTGTCGGTCTTCACCGCAGCCACCGAAACCTTCAACCAGCGCAACGTGAACACGTCGATCGAGGGCTCGCTCGCGCGGTTCCGCCCGGTGGTCGAGCGGGCCCGGCGGGCGGGGGTGGTGGTCCGGGGGTACGTCTCGACGGCGTTCTTCTGTCCGTACGAGGGGAAGACGCCCGCGGCCCAGGCCGTCGACGTCGCCCGCCGCCTGTTCGACCTCGGCTGCGACGAACTCGACGTCGCGGACACGATCGGAGCCGCCACCCCCCCGGACGTCGCGGCCGTCCTCGACGGGCTCCTCCGCCACGTCCCGGTCGAGAAGGTCGTGCTCCACTTCCACGACACGCGGGCGACCGCGCTGGTCAACGTCGTCGAAGGGCTCCGCCACGGCGTCACCGCGTTCGACACGAGCGCCGGGGGGCTCGGCGGGTGCCCGTACGCACCCGGGGCCGCGGGCAACCTCGCGACCGAGGACCTCGTCTTCCTCTTGGCGGGGCTGGGTGTCGCCACCGGGGTCAACCTCGAGGCCCTGCGGGCGGCGGGAAGGCCGGTGGAAGCGGTCCTCGGGAGGAGTCTGCCGGGCAAGGTCTACCGCGCCGGACCGGCGCCGACGGGCCCCCGGTGCGGGGGGCCGGTGGACCCGGGGGCGGCCCGGCAGCGCTGCGACTGACGTCGGCTTCGGGCGAGGGTCGCGGTACCCTCTTCGCCGTCCACGAAACGGCCGGAACCCACGGGTCCCCTTCCGCTCGGGACGCTGGAGGGGCCGCATGCCCGTCAAGACGCTCCGTGCTGAGCTCGCCGCCACGTTCGGGCGGTGGACCGACGACCTGCCGCTCGACTGGCGGGCGTTTTTCACGGGGGTCTCGCCCGACGCGGCGTCGGTGGACGCGGAACTCCTCCTCGACGGTGGTCGGTTCGTCTACCCGGGCCGGAAGGGCAAACTGCCCCCTGGCTCGCCCGTCGGAGCCCACGCGCTGCGCCCGTTCGAGCACGTCTCGCCCGAGGAGGTCCGCGTCGTCGTCGTCGGGCAGGACCCGTACCTCCAGGTGGAGCAGGCGACCGGGCGGAGCTTCGAGGAGGGCGGGCTGCTCTCCTGGTCGGTCGAGAAGCCGCCGACGGCGGGGCTGCGCCGCATCGTGCAGGCGATCGCGCACCTGCGCCGGGCCGAGCGCGAGGACTACCTCGACGAGGCGGGCTGGGCGGCGGTCGTCGCCGACCGCGGCGACCTCGGCCTCTCGGCGCCGGCCGCGACGTGGGACCGCTGGGAGACGCGCGGCGTCCTCTTCGTCAACGCGGCGTTCACGGCGACGAGCCGCGACCCCGCGATCCCGCGCAAGACCGAGGACTCGCGGCAGAACGCGTACCGCGACCGCGGTCACCGCCTGTTCTGGAAGCCGGTCCTGAACGCCCTGCTCACCGGCCTCGCGAAGCGCGCCAGCCGCCCGCTCGTCGTCGTGACGTGGGGCCAGGACGCCGAGAAGACGGTGCTCGGGGCGCAGGTGGCCGAGGCTGCGGGCGAGCGGTGGGGGACGCAGGTCCGCCAGATCGTCCGCGCGCACCCGAACGCCGCGCCGAAGGGGGCCGCCCAGCCGTCGCGCTCCGCGTTCCTGACCGGCGTCAACCCGCTGCGCGAGATCAACGACACGCTCGCGGCCGCGGGCAGCAGCGCGATCGACTGGTAGGCGGCCGCGAGGCACCCGCGAGAAACCGGCGGTGACGCGAGGCCCCGTGACGCGAGGCCCCGTGACGCGAGGCCCCGTGACGCGAGGCCCCGTGACGCGAGGCCCCGTGACGCGAGGCCCCGTGACGCGAGGCCCGACGCGTGCCGGGCCTCGCGTCCCGGGTCGCCCAGCGGCTCCCGGCCGTCCCGCGGGTTACGTCGTGCGGGGCGTCGCGCTCTTGCCGAAGAAGCCGTCCATCTTCGTGACGACGACGTCGTGTTTGTCCGACGTCACCTGGACCTGGCAGGCGAGGCGGTAGGGCCCGGTGCAGCCGCGTGCTCGCTCGCGCAGCGTCGGCGGGGTGAGCGCGGCGGCGGGTTCGACGTGGACGCGGCAGGTGCCGCAGGTGCCGGCGCCGCGGCAGTTGACGAGCTTCGCGAGCCCGTTGTAGAGCGGGATGCCGGCGCCGAGCGCGATGCGGCGGAGGTTGGACAGCGCGCCGACGCGCACCGTCTTCTGCACGTTGACGAAGGTGACGTTGGGCATCCCGGCACCGTATCCGCGCGCGGGGGGACGTCCAAGCGGCGCACACCCGCGACGAGGAAAATCGCACCTGGCGTCGATGGAATACGACTCCAGGGTCGGCCGCGTCCGGACGAGGAAGGGGCCTGGCCCGGGTGCGTGCGGCGCGCGCGCCCGGATCCGGAGAGGTGTCACTCCCATCCCCCCAGGGACGGCACCGATCCTCGAGGGGGCGAGGCCACCCGGCAGTCCCCGGATCTCGCCCCCTCCCTCCGCGTCCGGTCCCGCCCTCCGGTGTCCGACACCCGTTGGCGGAACCACCGCCGCATCGCCGAAACGACGTCCCTCACCGAGGGCCGCCTGCGGCGCTTCCGCGGTGATCTCCCGCCACGCCGTCGCGAAAGTGGCGTCGGGCGACGAGCCCCCCGGTCCGGGGGATGTTCCGCCCTCCAGCGTCAGGCACCCGTTGGCGGAACCGCCGCTACTTCGCGCGGACCTCGGTCAGCACGTCGGTGACCTTCGTCAGGTCGGCGCCAAGGTCCTTGTACTGGACGAGGCGCTTCTTCACGTCGTCAGGCGCATAAATCACCGCGTCGTGTTTGAGGTCGTCGGGAAGGTGCGCGGCGACGCCGGTGTTCGCCAGCGCATACCGGATCCCCGTGCTGATCCGCGCCGCCACCTTCGGGTCGAGCACGTAATCGATGAACTTGTGGGCGAGGCCCTTCTGCGGCGCATGCTTCGGGATCACGAAATTGTCGATCCAGAGGACCCCGCCCTCCTTCGGCACCGCGAACGCGAACTTGCCCGGCTGCTCCTGCATGGCCTGCGCCACGTCGCCGTTGTAGGCCATGAGCAGCCACGCCTCGCCGGTCAGCAGGTGGTCCTTCGTCTCGCCCGTGAAGCCCTTGATCGCCTTGCGCCAGTCGAGCAGCGTCGCCTTCGCCGCGGCGAGCGACGCCGCGTCCACGGCGTTCACGTCCTTCCCGTTCGCGAGCAGCGCCGCCGAGACGACGTCGCGCGCCTCCTCGAGCAGGAACCCGTTGCCGCCCGCGAGCGCCGCGTCGGCGAACGCGTTCCACGAATCGGGCGCCGTCTTCACCTTGTCGGTCCGCCACGCGATGCCGATCGTGCCCCACGTATAGGGGACGGTCCACCGGCCCTCGGGGTCGGCCTGCCGCTTCGCGAACGCCGGGTCGGCGTACGCACCGTTCTTCAGCGCCGCCTTGTCGAGGGGCTCCAACATCCCGCCCGCGATCAGCGCCGGCAGGATCACGTCGCTCGGCACGGCGAGGTCGAAGCCGGTGTCCTTGCCCTCGAGGCGCGCGAGCAACTCGTCGTTGCTGCTGTAGTTCCACGGCACCTCGATGGTGCACCCGTTCGCCTTCTCGAAGTCGGCGAGGACCGCGTCCGGCATGTAGTTCGTCCAGATCGCGAGCCGCAGCGTCTCGCCGGCCGCCCCGGCGGGGGTCGCGGCGGCCAGCGCCCCGAGGGCGAGCACGGCGAGGCGGCGGACGAGGCGGGGGAGGGCCTGCGACATGGGGGAACTCCGGAGGGACCCCCGATCGTACGGCCGCCCCGGCCGGCGCCTACGCGTCGCCGCGCTGGGGGGTGCCTGCCCGGACCGTGCGGAGCGCCAGGAACGCCAGGAGGAACGTCGCCGCGAGCGACAGGGTGGCCAGCGCGTTCAGGAGCGTCGTCGGGCTCTTGGTCACCTTGCCCGCCACCCACACCGGCAGCGTCGGCTCGATGGGCCTGTGCAGGAAGAACGTCACCATGAAGTCGTCGAACGAGATCGTGAACGCGAGCAGCGCGGCCGCCACGAGGGCCGGCGCCAGGTGGGGGACCACGACGTGCCACGTCGCCCGGGCCCGGGACGCGCCGAGGTCGCGGGCCGCCTCGAGCAGCGTGGGGTCGAGCGTGGCCAGACGCGAGCGCACGACCACGAGCGCGAACGACGTCGCGATCGTCGCGTGGGCCAGCAGCAGCGACACGAAGCCCGGCTCGATCCCGAGCACGTGGAACGCGCCGACGAGGCTGACGCCCAGCACCACGTCGGGCAGCACGATCGGCAGCGACCAGAGGCCCAGGAGCGCCGCCGAAAGGACGCGCCCGGCGCGCCGCAACCCGAGCGCCGTCGCCGCCGAGAGCACCACCGCGATCCCGGCCGTGGCCGCCGCGAGCCGCAGGGAGAGGAGCAGCGGCGCCTTCGCGGCGCGGGCGTCGCGGTCGCCGGCGGACAGGAGTCGCTCGTACCACACCGTCGAGAAGCCATCCCAGTGCGCGGCGCGGGGCCCGGCGTTGAGCGAGTACACCGCCAGCACCGCGACGGGCACATAGAGGAAGACCACCACGGCCCACCCGGTGGCGTTGAGGAGGCGGCCGCTACGCACGGGCGACCCGCTTCGCCCCGAGGACCGGCAGGAGCGCCAGGAGCGCCGCCAGCGCGAGGGCGGCGCCGAGCGCCGACCCGAGCGGCCAGTCGCGGGCCTTCATGAACTGGTCCTGCGTGAGCTGGCCGATCATGTACGTGTCGTCGCCGCCGAGCAGCGCGGGCGTCACGAAGGCCGCCAGCGCGGGCACGAAGACGAGCGTCGCCCCGGCGACCGTGCCCGCGAGCGTGAGCGGGAACGCCACCGCGAAGAACGTCCGCACCGGGCCCGCGCCCAGGTCGCGCGCCGCGTGGAGCAGGTCGCGGTCGAGGCGCTCGACGGCCACGTAGACCGGCAGCACCGCGAACGGCATGTAGCCGTACACGAGCCCCACCACCACGGCGCCCTCCGTGTTGAGGAACGCGACGGGGTCGAGGCCGACGAGCCCCAGCGCCTCGTTTACCGGGCCTTCGGTGCGGAAAAGGATCCGCCACGCGTACGTCCGCAGCAGGAACGACGTCCACGACGGCACCACCACGAGCAGCAGCAGGAGGGCCCGCCGCCGCACGGGCGCGCGCGCGATCCACCACGCCGTCGGCGTCGCGAGCAGCATGGCGAACAGCGTGGCGAGGCCCGCGATGCGCGCCGACCGCCACGCCGTCCGCGCCACGAGGTCCTCGCGCTCGCCGAGCCACCGCCACGCGTCGAGGCTCCCGTCGTAGGTGACGCCTCCCTGCGCGGGGCGCGACCCCGTGCTCATCACCGCCATCACCACGAGCGGCAGCGCCAGCAGCAGCGCGGCCCACGCCACGGGCACGGCGAGCGCGACCCGCCGCCCGCCGCGCGCGCCCGGGTCGCCGAGGGGCGGAGGGCTCACGGCGCCGCGTCCGGGCGCAGCAGGAGCACGTCCTCGGGGTCCACGTGGAGCGTCGCGCGGTCGCCGCGGTGGAACACGTGCCCCTCCACCGCGACCCCGTAGATCGACGCGCCCGCGCCGCCCACCCGCACCGACACCCGCGTCATCGCGCCGAGGAACGCCACGTCGTCCACGAGGCCCGAGAGGTCGCCCGCGGGCACGCCCGCGCGCTCCGGGTGCACGACCACCGTCTCCTCGCGGATCGCCGCCACCGTGGCCCCGGCCACCGGGACGTCCGCCTCGAGCACGAGGCCCTGCGCCGTGCGGAAGCGGCGCGGGTCGCTCTCCGGCCGGCCCTCGAGCAGGTTGCCCACGCCGAGGAAGGCCGCGACGAACGGCGACGCGGGCCGGCGGTAGACGTCGCGCGGCGTGCCGTGCTGCGCGACGCGGCCGTGGTGGAGCACCGCGACCTCGTCGGCGAGGCGGAACGCCTCCTCCTGGTCGTGGGTCACGTGGAGGAACGTGAGACCCACGCGCCGTTGCAGGTCGCGGATCTCGTCCTGCATCGCGCGGCGCAGCTGCAGGTCGAGCGCGCCGAGCGGCTCGTCGAGCAACACGATCGCCGGCCGTGGCACCAGCGCGCGGGCCAGCGCGACGCGCTGCCGCTCGCCGCCCGACAGCGTCGCGACCGATCGGCCGCCGTAGCCGGGCAGGCGCACCATCTCGAGGGCCTCCGTGGCCCGCGCGCGCCGCGCGCGCCGCCCGACCCCTTGCATGCGCAGCGGGAACGCCACGTTGTCCTCCACGGTGAGGTGGGGGAACAATGCGTAGTGCTGGAAGACCGTGTGGACGGGACGCCGCTCCGGCGGGTCGGCCGTCACGTCGCGCCCCGCGATCGTGATGCGCCCCGCGTCCGGTCGCTCGTGGCCGCCCACGATCAGCAGCAGCGTCGACTTGCCGCAGCCCGAGGGCCCGACGAGCGCGTAGAACTCGCCCTTCTCGACCCGCAGGTCCACCCCGCGCAGCGCGGGCGCGCCGGCGAAGGCCTTGTGGATCCCCGTGGCTTCGAGGTCGAGACTCACAGGCGCGAGGGTACGAACCCGGGGGTGGGGGTCAAGGACGAGGTCCGCGGACGAACCGCTCGGGGTCGAAGGCGCGGAGCATCGGGTCCACGTCCCCGAGGACGGCCCGCGCCACCAACTCCCCCGTCGCCTCGCACAGGAGGATGCCGTTCCGGAAGTGCCCCGTCGCCAGGAACAGCCCCGGCCGGGACGCCACGGGGCCGAGCGCCGGCAGCAGATCGGGGAGCCGCGGCCGGAAGCCCGCCCAGGCCTCCACCCGGGGGAGCGACGCGACGTCGGGAACCAGCCCGACCGCGGCGGCGTGAATCCGCGCAAGCGCCGCCTCGTCGGTCCCTCGCGCGAACCCGACCTCTTCCGCGGTGGTCCCGACGACGATCCCGCGCCCCGCCTGCGGGACGAGATACTGCGGCCCCTGCTTCACGATGGGCCCGAGGAACCCGTCCGGCGCGTCGAGCCGCAGCATCTGCCCCTTCACCGGCACCATGGGCAACGCGAGGCCCGCGGTCGCGGCCATCTCCTCCGACCACGCGCCCGTCGCCACCACGACCGCGGTCGCCGGGAGCCGACCCTCGGTCGTCTCGACGCCGGCCACCCGGCCGCCGGCCTCGACGCAACGCAAGGCCCGGACGCCGACGCGGACCGGGATCCCGCGTCGGCGGCACGCCGCGTCGAGGGCGTCGAGCAGGCGTCGGTTGTCGAGGCGCGCCTCGGGCACGAAGAGGGCGGCACGCGTCCCGGGCGCGAGCCTCGGCTCGACGCGCCGCGCGCCGGGACCGTCGAGCATCGCCGACGCGAGGCCCACGGAGCGGTGGAACGCGCCGCGCGCCTCGAGGGCCGCCGTCTCGGCCTCGTCCTTGGGGATCAGGAGGGTCCCCGCGTGCGTCACCTCGAGCGGGACCCCGGTCTCCTCGCGGAGCCGGCGCGCGACGTCGTCCCAGCGGTCGAAGGCGAAGCGCGCGAGCCGGTAGCCGGGCCCGTCGGCGGCGTACTCCGTCCCGAGCCCGAGGATCCCGCCTGCGGCCCACGACGCCTCCCGCGCGGCGGGGCTCGCGTCGAGGACCGTGACCGCGGCGCCGCGATCGGCCAATGACCGTGCGACCGAGAGTCCGATCACGCCGGCGCCGAGCACGACGACGGGCGGACGCGACGGGGGGGGCGCGGGGGCGGCCATGGCGCCGTTGTACGGCGTCGCGGGCCGGGCCTCGCGTTCCGAACCTACCTCGGCTTGGATCGTGACTTGATGTCTGCTTGACGTGACCCCGGGTGGGTCGCGCGCCGCGATCCGCTGTGGCCCGCCGAGGAGACCGACATGAGATTCTCGAGGGTCGCCGCGGCCTGCGTCGTCGCAGTCGGGGTGGCGACGGCGGGCGCGGTCCGCGCCGACGACTCCGACCTCCGCCGCGAGCCCGAGGCGCTCCAGCGCCGGATCGCGGTGCAGGAGCGTCGGCTCCGCACGCTCGACAACGCCGCCCCCATCCAGGAGGAGCCCCAGGTCGCGGTGGCGCGTCGGCGTACTTCGAGAACGACGACGACAGCCAGCACGCCACGTGGGGTGGGCTCGCCCTGCGCAGCACGGGCCGCGCGGAGCGCACCGGGCTGAACGCGTACGCCGGCGCCCCGGTTCAGGGCTTCTCGTTCCTCCTCGAGGGCTTCCAGCGCTCCGTCGAGTCCTTGAGCGGCGCGCCGGACCAAGGGGGGACCACGGGGACCCGGGGATCAGGGGGACCCGGGCGTCCAGGCGCTCGTCCACGACCGCTTCGCCGACATCAACGGGGGTCTCGGCGTCCGCGGCGGGAGGGTGTTCCTCGACGACGCCTACGGCGCGGTCCCGGTGGGCGCCGGCGCGGCCGCGATCGACGACACGATCACCGAGGTCGGGTTCATCGTGAACTACACCAATTGGAACCATGACCATGACCATGACCATGAGCCTCGTCCGTCGCCCCGTGTCCCTCCTCGTCGTGTTCGCGTTCGCGGCGTTCCGTGTCGTGGCGCGCCGAGGCGGGGGCAGGGCACATCGCCCGAATCGACCGCGACGTTGACGCCGGACCGGGCGGTCCGGGGCACAACACGGCGCTGTGACGCGCCCTCCCGCCCCCGAACCCGTGCAGGTGGTCTGGTTCAAGCGCGACCTCCGGGTCGCGGACCACCGCCCCCTCGTCGAGGCGGCCTCCCGCGGGCCCGTGGTGTGCCTGTACGTCGTCGAGCCCGAGGCCCTCGAGCGGGACGACTTCGACCCCATCCACGTGGGCTTCGCCCTCGAGTCGCTCGCGGCCCTCGACCGCGAGCTGCGCGCGCGCGGCGCGAGCCTCGCGGTCCGCGTGGGGCGGATCCCGGAGGTCTTCGAGAGCCTCTGGCGCGAGCGCCCGTTCGCCGGCCTGTGGAGCCACGAGGAAACGGGGGTGCGGTGGACGTTCGCCCGCGACCGGCGCGTGGCCCGCTGGGTCCGCGAGCGCGGCGTCGCCTGGTGCGAGCTCCCGCAGGGCGGGGTGCTCCGCGGGGGCGCCGCCGCCGACGAGAGCTTCGCCCGGCGCTTCGCGGCGCGCATGGCCGCCCCGCTCGTTCCGCCGCCCGAGCGCCTGCGGGCCGCGACGGGCTACGCGGCGGGCCGGGTCCCGGCGGCCCGCGACCTCGACATGCCGTCGGAGCGGGTGCGGGACCGGCAGCGGGGCGGCGTGGCCCTCGCGCGCGGACTGCTCGCCGCGTTCCTCGCGCGCCGCGGCGACGGCTACTGCGGGGGCGTGTCGTCGCCGCTCGTCGCCGCCACGGCCGGCAGCCGCCTTTCGCCCCATCTCGCGCTGGGCACGATCTCGGTCCGGACGATCCACCAGGCGGTCGAGGCCGAGCGCGCCCGGCTCCGCGACACGGCCGACGGCGCCCGGTCGGCGTGGGGCGCCGCGCTCGCGACGTTTGCGCAGCGCCTGCGCTGGCGCTGCGAGTTGACGCAGGAGCTCGAGGCCGCGCCGCGCCTCGAGTTCGAGGCGCTGTCCGGGCCGGACCCGCGGGGCGACGGGCCCGGCGCCCCGCACGGTTTCGACGACGAGCGGTTCGCCGCCTGGGCCGAGGGGCGGACGGGCTACCCGCTCGTTGACGCCTGCATGCGGCTCGTGCGCGACACGGGTTGGGTCAACTTCCGGATGCGCGCGCTGCTCACGTCGTTCGGCACCCGCGCGCTGGGCCTGCCGTGGCGCGCGGTGGGGCTGCACCTCGCGCGCTCGTTCCTCGACTACGAGCCGGGCATCCACTGGCCGCAGGTCCAGCGCAGCGCCGGGGCCGCCGGCCCCGCCCTGCTCGCGGCCTACGACCCCGTGCGCCAGGCGCGGGCACACGACCCCGACGGCCGGTTCGTCCGCAGCCAACTCCCGGCCCTCGCGGCGGTCCCCGACGCGATGCTGGCCGTGCCGTGGCGCATGAGCCTCGACGCCCAGCGCGCCGCCGGCTGCCTTCTCGGCGTCGACTACCCGGCCCCGATCGTGCCCGCGACGCGGCGGCGGCCGGCCCGGACCGGGTCGGCGTAGCCCGCCTCGCGGGCCGGCCTCGCGTCGGGCCGGGCCTCGCGTCGCGGGAGGCCTACTTCGTCGGGAGGCCTACTTCGTCGGGAAGGCCTACTTCGTCGGGAAGGCC
>Ga0163144_10002060_pt1 | contig 46901 bp, 36 predicted proteins | sample OliLak19BULKMAT1_FD_123175 | JGI IMG/M metagenome (GOLD analysis project Ga0163144, IMG submission 123175) | Freshwater microbial mat bacterial communities from Lake Vanda, McMurdo Dry Valleys, Antarctica - Oligotrophic Lake LV.19.BULKMAT1 | ecosystem: Environmental > Aquatic > Freshwater >... | reverse complement strand
TGCCCCCTTCCCTCCCCGCCCCCGGGGAGGGGGGCCCCTCGGGGGGGGGCACGGGGGGCGGCGGGGGGGGGGAAATGGCTCGCCCCGGGCCCCCCGGGGGGGGGGGGGGGGGGGCGGGGGGGGGGGGGGGGGGGGCGAGATGTGGCGGCAGATCGGGCAGCAGATGCGGGCTGATCCGCTTCGGGCGCGTGATATTGAGCGGGCGGCGGATGGCGTTGGCATGAGCGAGGACCAACTGTCGGCGGCCAAGACGCTGCTTGAGGGATATGAGCAGCAGATCAAGGCGATGCGGGAGGAGCAGCAGGCCGGGGGGGAGGAGGAGTTGAACATTTTTGGGGGGGGCGGGGGGGGGGGCGGGGGCGACACAAGCGGGTTTCAGGCGATGCGGGATGCTGCTGTGAAGCAGCGCGAGAAGCAGGCGGGGTTAGAGACGCAGTTGCTTTCGGATATCAAGGCGGTGCTCAAGCCCGAGCAGCAGGAAAAGTGGGTAGTGGTCGAGCAGTCGATGCGGCGTGATCAGCGGCTGCGTCGCGGGATTATGAGCGGCGAGCGGCTCAACGTGCGTGAGGTGGTTCACGACTTGCAGTTGGAGGGAGAGACTGCTGGCTCGGTTGAGGGAGTGCTGCAGCAGTACGACATCGAGGTTGATCGGCAATTGGTGACGCGCGATCAGTTGATGGAGCAGCCTATGCCCGACTTCCGGGGCTTTGGGGATCCGGACGCGATGGATGCGATGCGCAAGCGCATGGGCGAGCGACGCGAGGCATCGGTGCGGGTGCGTGAGGTCAACAAGCGATTTGCGACGCAAGTGGAGGGACTGCTGCCCGAGGGGCAGCGCGGAGTTTTTACGGATCGGGTGAAGGAAGGGACGTATCCGGAGATTTTTCGCAAGACCAGCGGGGCCGAGGCGCTGGCGAAGGCGATGGCAATGCCCGACCTGGTGCCGGACCAATTGCAGGAAGTCGCACGGCTGGAGGATGAGTACAAGGCGAAGATCACGACGTGGAAGCCCAAGGCTGTGAAGGCGTGGGATGAGTTTGAAACTCAGATGACACCTGATCGGATCGGCAATGGGGGGATGCAGGACATCGGACGGGGCCTGAGTGAGGCTCGTCGGGAGCGGCGTGAACTGGACAAGGCGACGATCGAAGGACTGAAGAAAGTACTGACTGCGGATCAGGCGAAGGAGTTGCCCGATCTTGAGCGCGATGAGGAAGGCGGGCGAGGCGGACGGGGTGGCAATCGACGCATGCCTCGGGTGTTGTAGCGGGGATTGGTGATGCAAATCTTCCTTGGGTCATACTTGATCATGTTTGATCGCATTGACGCGTGTCGTGGAGCACGCGTTTTTTTATGGCAGGTGACGCGTTGACGGGCAGAGGGTGATGGGTGACAACGAGCACGGACAAGGCAGCGGGGATTCTGGAAGTGGCCTGATTGTGAGTCGATCGAAGCCGCCGAAAAAACCGCGACCAAGCGCTATTGGCGATAGAATTGGAGCGTGTAACCTGTCGGCATCTGTGCGGTATGACTCATGCGATTGCACAATCCTTTCGCCCCTTGCTCTCAGGAGGGAGTCTGGCGTGTGCTGAGCATGAGTGGAGCCAGGATAAATAGGACAAGTCAAATAGGACAAGTAGGCTAAGCAGGGGGTTGATTGAGATGGACAACGCCATGAAAACGCAAAACAATGTCGGCAATCGGACTAGGGTGGGCTTTGGTCAGCGCATGGTTCGCATCGTGAGATCGATCGCTGTGAGTGCGGTTGGGTTGTTGGCGAGCGCGGGCGGGGTGGTTGCGTTGGGGACGGTGGGTGGAGCAACGACACAAGCGCAGGCTCAGGGCGGCATGGCGCGGATGATGTCGGCCCAGTTCTCGAATTCTGGCATGGCGATCAGCAAGCGAAGCCTGCAGGAGTATGCGGTGCTGCTGGGCATGAATGACGATCAGAAGGATACAGCGACGACGTTGCTCGAGGGGTATCGCGAGGCGCATAAGGCCGCGACTGAGGAATTGCAAGCCAAGATGGAAAGCCTTCAGGAGAAAGCCCGGGACACGGGCGACTGGTCGGTCTTTCAGAAAGACATGCCCGAGATGGCGAAGGGCTTTGGCGAGAAGGTGGAGAAGCTTGAGAAGCAACTGACCGAGGACATGAAGGCGGTGCTGAATTCAGAGCAACTGGAGAAGTGGCCCGTCATCGAGCGGCATCGTCGGCGGGATCAGGGGCTGCGGTTTGGGTTTTACAGCGGGACAGCGCTGGACCTGATCCGCATCACGCAGCGTCAGGGGATCAATGCGGATAGCGCGGAATCAAAGGATGTGCTGACGCAGTACGAGACGGAACTGGACGGTCGGCTAGTGGCGTTTGGCACATGGGCAGAAGAGTCGCGGAAGGAGCAGCTCAAGGCTGAGAACTTCGGGAATCAGGCTACGCAGATGGAATCCCTGAAGAAGGGATCTGAATTCAGCAAGGAAATCCGTGACATCAACAAGCGTTACTTCACGCGTCTGAGCGCGACGCTGGATGAGGAGAATCGGTCCAAGTTTGTGGAAGAGTTCAACAAGCGGGCGTATCCGCGCATCTATCGGGACAGTCATACCGAGGAGATGATCAAGGCGGCTGCGGGCTACAGCGATCTGGACGAGACGCAGAAGGAATCGGTCAAGACGATCAAGGAGCAGTATGCGCGGGAGGCGACATCGCTGAACGCGAACTGGGCCAAGGTGCAGGACGACGCGGAAGAGAAGGCGGGCGGCTCGGTCCAATTGATGATGGCGCAGTGGATGGGCGGCGGTGACGATGTCAAGAAGGCCCAGGAAGAGATCAAGAAGGCTCGCGAGGCGCGCAAGGAACTGGACGACAAGTTCAAGAAGCGGTTGCAGGATGCGCTGAACGATGGTCAGAAGGATCGGCTGCCCAGCAAGAAGCCGACCAACCAGGATCCCTGGGACATGGGCTTCTTTGTCGATGAGGAAGGCGCTGACGAGGAGTAGGTTGTGAGGCTGGGATTGTCGGGCTTGGGTTGCTGGACTTGACCTGTTGGGTCTTGAAATCTTGCTCGCCGCTTTGCGGTGATCTGTTCAAGTTTTTTACAGCAACTTGCGTCGGTGTTCGTTACTGTCCTTGAGGATTTGGCTGTTGGAATGGGATTGATGGCACGCTGGCCCGCAATGATCCATACTTAAGTGGGATTGATTGGGTTGGATGGGCGGGCCACGTTCGCAGGAATCAAGCATGACCAGCCTCGCGGGGATCAGTTTTGGGATCGGCGGCGGGGGCGCAGGGGATGCGGGTGTGCGCGCGCTGGCGAAGGGCGTGCAGGTGCTTGAGAAGGTGCCTGAGGTTGACGCGGCGGCGGCGGCGTTGCTGGCGGCAGAGCATGCGATTCGGCGGCGCGCGATTCCGTACGCGTTTGAGGGCAAGCGAGTGCTTGTAGCGATGGCGGACCCGGGAGACATCGCGTCGGCGGATGAGATCAGTGTGGCGACGGGTCGACCTGTGACGCGGGTGGGGTGCTCGACGCAGATTTATACGGAGTTGTTGCGTGCTGCGTATGGGACGACAGCGGCGCAGATGGCGGCGCGGTTGTCGGGGGCTAGTGACGGGGACGACCTTGTTAATAACCTTGAGGCGATCGAGGCGGATGATCTGCACCGGATGGCGGAGCAGCCATCGCTGATCAATCTGGTGAACCTGCTGATTCTGGAAGCGATCCGGGCGCGGGCGAGTGATGTACACATCGAGCCGTTTGAGCGGAAGTTGGCTGTCAAGTATCGTGTGGACGGGTATCTGATTGAACAGCAGTCGCCGCCCAAGCAGTTGCAGGCGGCGATCACGAGCCGCATCAAGATCATGGCGGGGATGAACATCGCGGAGCGATTTGCGCCGCAGGACGGGCACATCTCGCTGCGGTTTGAGGGGCGGAAGATTGATATTCGCGTGAGCACGGTCCCGACGCTGTATGGCGAGAGCGTGGTGATGCGCATTCTGGACAAGGAAGCGGTGACGCTGGATCTGGCGACGCTGGGGATGCGCGAGGCGGACCGGGACTCGATGCAGAAGTTGATCGACCTGCCGCACGGGATGGTGTTGGTCACGGGGCCAACGGGCAGCGGCAAGACGACGACGCTATATGCGGCGCTGACGAAGTTGTATGACCCGAGTTTGAAAATCATCACGATTGAAGATCCGGTGGAGTATGAGTTGTCGGGGATCAATCAGATTCCGGTCAATCCCAAGCGCGGGGTGACGTTTGCGGATGGGCTGCGGAGCATGCTGCGTCAGGATCCGGACGTGATCATGGTGGGCGAGATACGCGATGGAGACACGGCGGAGATCAGCGTGCGTGCGGCGCTGACGGGGCATCTGGTATTCAGCACTTTGCACACCAACAACGCGATCACGGCGCCTGGGCGGTTGATGGATATGGGTGTGGAACCGTTCCTGCTGAGCAGCGTGCTGGAGGGGATTCTGGCGCAGCGGTTGGGGCGGCGGGTGTGCGGGGCGTGCAAGCAGCCGGCACCGATCGCGGAGGCTGTGAAGCATCGGTTGTCGCGCATGGAACTGGCGATGTTCACGCAAAAGTATGGCGGGCAGAGTGGGGGTCAAAATGGGGGGCAGTGTTGGGTCGGGCGGGGCTGCGACAAGTGCAACAACCAGGGGATGCGCGGGCGGCTTGGGTTCTATGAAGTGCTGCTGACAACGCCCGGGATGCGCCAGACGATGGCGCGGCGCGCGAGTGCGATTGAGATGGCCAAGCAGGTGCAGCCTGGATTCATCACGATGCGCCGGGATGGAGTGATGAAGGCAGTCTCGGGAGAGACGAGCATCGAGGAAGTGCTGCGGGCGACGCAGGATGCTGAGGATGCGGCTGAGGTGCTGGCGGATGGGCCCGGTGGGCCGGGTGGCAATGGCGGCCATGCTGTGAGCAATGGGGGAGGTCACTAACGCGTGCCACGGTTTGCGTACAAGGCGTCCGGTGGCGGCGGGGGTGGCGTGATTGATGCGCCGGATCGGGCGATTGCGCTGCGCGAGATTTTGAGGCGGGGCGAGACGCCCGCGAGCATCGAGGAACTGGGCGGTGCCAGCGCGGCTGCGGTGATGGTTGGTGGGGCGGATGGATCGGCGTTTGGCAAGGGGGAAATGGCGGGGGCGGGTGGCAGTGGGGTTAGCCGGAGTGGTGCGGGCGGGCTGGGTTTGGGTGGGCGGGTGATGTCGCTGCCCGAATTGGCAAACTTCATGCGCGAGTTGTCGACTGCGTTGCGGGCGGGGTTGCCACTGGTGCAGGCAATACGGACGATTGCCAAGACGGGAAGGAACAGTCGGCAGAAGGCGATGATGTCGCGGCTGATTGAAGAGGTGGAGCAGGGCAAGCCACTCTCGGACGCTTTTGCGGCGCAGGGGCCGCCCTTCAATGAACTGACGATCAACCTGGCGCGCGCGGGCGAGGCTTCGGGCAAGGTGGGTGAGGTACTTGGGTATTGCGCCACGTTGCTGGACAAGGACGTGCGCTTGCGGGCGAGCCTCAAGAGTGCGCTCACGTATCCGGCGATGATTGCGGGGCTGGTGGTGGTGGCGGTGATCGTGGTGACAACGGTGATCGTGCCGCGGATATTGAAGGATGTGGCGGCGCAGGGTCAGAGGCTGCCTTGGCCGACGCGGGTGTTACAGGAGTTTGCGTACGTCTTCTCGCACTACTGGTGGTTGATTTTGCTGGCGGGGCTGGGCGGGTTGGTGGCGTGGACGACTTTCTATCGCTCGCCCAAAGGGCGGATGTGGTTTGACGAGAACATTCTGAAGATGCCGATCGTGGGCACACTGATGCGGGATGTTGCGGTGGCGCGGTTCACGCGGACATTGGCGACGCTGACTAATTCGGGGATTCCGATTGTCAATGCGCTGCGGGTCACGAAGGGGACGCTGGGGAATGTGGCGATGGAGGGGGTCATTGATCGCGTGATCGAGCAGGTGTCGGCGGGGCGGACGATCGCACAGCCCATGGAAGAGAGCGGGTACTTTCCGCCCATGCTGGTGCAGATCGTGAACATGGGCGAGCGGAGCGGCAAGCTTGAGGAACTGCTGACGCAGTCGGCGGATGCCTTTGAAGAACGCACGCAGCAGAGCGTCAAGACATTCACGGATATTTTGCCGCCACTTTTGGTGTTGTGTCTGGCGCTGGTGGTGGGGTTTGTGGTGCTGGCGATTCTGCTGGCGCTGCTGAGCGTGCAGGACGCGGTGATGCGGTCGGCGTAGAGGAACAGGCGAAGTGACTAAGTGATCGTGGAAGGAATGGATCTGGCTCAAGGCCGGTTGAAGCGAGGTGTGTGATGATGAACGAGCGTTGTGCTGGGCTGGGCGTGCGAAGTGGATTGTCGATTGGTCGGGCTGGCAGGGCCAGGGGCTTCACGATCATGGAAGTGATCGTGGTGGTGGTGATTCTGGGGGTGTTGGCGGCGGTGGTAGCGCCGCGGTTGATCAGCCGGGTTGGGGAGAGCAAGGCTGCGGTCGCGCGGACGAATGCGGAGGCGGTGGCGGGGGCGATGAAGCAGTACATGCTGGATTGCGGGACGCCCGAGAGCGGGGCGGAACTGAGCATCCTGATGGAGAAGCCCAGCAGTGTTGAGGAGGGGAAGTGGAAGGGGCCATATCTGGACAATCGTGATGCACTGAAGGATCCGTGGGGCAGGGAGTACTTGCTGGTGATTCCCGGCGAGCACAACGTGGACTTTGACGTCGTGAGTTATGGGGCGGATGGGAACTCGGGCGGCGAAGGCGAGAACGCGGATATCACGCATGGAAAGCGGTAAGAGGTGTGACGGTGCGGCGACTAGATATGCGAGCACGGCGCGGATTCACGATCATGGAATTGGTCGTGGTGGTGGTGTTGCTTGCGATCAGCGCGGGGCTGGTGGTGCCGCGGCTGGTGGGGGGCGAGGATCGCAAGGTTCGGGCGGGCGCGGAGCGGATCGGGGAGTTGCTGAGCGCGCTGGCACGGCGTGATGCGATGATGAGTCAGCCGATGGTGCTGCTGCTGGATGGGGAGCGGGATCGGCTGATGGCGGAGGTGCTGCTGCGAGAGGGCATCGAGGGGGCTGCATCGTGGCGCGAGGATCGGCTGTTGCCGGACGCGACATTGGAGGGGCTGAAACTAGTGAGTGTTCAGGCGGACGGGGCCGAACTTGATACGACCAACCTGCGTGTCGAGTTTGATCAGTTCTCTCCTCGTCCGGCGCTGCGTGTGGTGGTGAGCGATGCCAAGGATCGATTTTTCTGGAGTGCGGACCTGGCGACATCGGCGCTGCAGGCGGAGGTGGTTGCGGGGGATGTGCGACAGGTGCGAGCGGTTGGACGCGGGGCGGATGGGAATCAGAGTGTGACGGACCTGGATGATGCTGGGTTGGGTGAGACGGGCTGGTAGTAGTTTGGAATGGCGCGACGATAACGAGTGAAGCAGGCAGCAGGCAATACTGAGAAGTTCCGGCGGCGCGGCATGGCGCTGGTGGATGCGCTTGTTGCCACGGTTTTGCTGGGGCTGGCGCTGGCGGTCATCATGTCGCTGGTTTCGCGGGCGCTGACGATCCAGCGGCAGGGCGAACAAATGGAGACCGCCGCCATGCTGATTGATGAGCAACTCAACTTAATTCTGGCGCGAGGGCCAGACAACTACGCGAGCCGATTCGGGCTTGCGGGCAAGTGCGAGGCACCTTTCCAGCAGTTCGCGTATCAACTGAGTCTGGAAGGGGGCAGCGGGGGAGATGCGTACCTGGTCACGGCGAGTGTGACGTGGGAGGACGGGGGACGGCAGCGGCGCGAGAGCGTGCAGACGCGGATTGCGGCGCGGCGGGGCGATGAGCCGGACCCGGATCGCAAGCCGTCGGAGACTGTGGAAAGGTTTTAGATATCAGGGTTGGATTTGTGAGTCAGTCAGTTCGTAACGAAAGGCATGAAGGCGAGCGTGCGAAGTGAGCGATGGTCATCCCGAGCGGCGTTTACGGCGGTTGAACTGATCGTGGGGATTGTCATTGTGTCGCTGCTTGCCGGGGCGACGGCGACATCAATTGGGCGATTGGTATCGGCACGAACGGCGGTATCTGGCCAGCGTCAGGCGTTCGCGCGGGCGAGCGATGCGGCGAGTCGGATTGCGCTGGACCTTGCGAACGCGGTGCGTGACGCTGATCTCAAGCAGTGCAAGGTTGAGATCACGGATAGTGAACTGGGCGGCGTTGCTGGGCTAGCCAGATCCTCGCGCGATGAATTGCTGGTCGTGATGCGATCTCTGCGTCCTGCCCGGGGGCTATATACGCAGACGGGATTCAATGAAGGGGACGAATACGAGGCTCAGTATCGGCTTGATGGTCTGGCTCAGGCGCGGGGCGGCGGTCGCGGGGGCAGTGGTCAGCAGACTGCGGGGTTGCGTTTGATGCGGCGGATTGATCCGGGGTTGGACGGGTTTGTGGCGGGCGGCGGCGTTGCGGGCACGGTGGTTGAAGGGATCAGTTCGCTTTCGGTAGAGGCCTATGACGGCACCAAGTGGTTTGCCTCGTGGGACAGTGATCGAGATGGATTGCCACATGCCGTGCGGGTGGTGGTGGTCGGGTTGAGCGATGACGGGATTCGCTCGGCGACGGTGCGCCGCGTGGTGGCGCTAGATCGCGTGCCGCTTGAGCCGGAGAGTGAGGGGCAGAACGAGGATGCCAACACGAGCGAGGTGGAGGAAGAACCATCGAGCGTGCCAACACAGCCGGGAGGCGGCACTGGAACTGGAACTGGTACGGGCACAGGTACTGGTTCAGGAGGTGGTTCGTGAATCACCTGTTGCGAGGTAGTGGTTGTCTGGTTGACGGGCGTGTGGTTGGCGCGCGGGTATCACGGCGCGGGTTTGCCACGCTGCTGGTATTTCTTGTCATTGTTTTTGGCTCGGTGATCGTGTCGATGGTGCAGACGGCGAGTTATGCGCAGGCGGCGTCGGGGCGAGAGGCGATGTCACGGGTGCGGGCATCATGGGCCGCGCGGGCGGGGGTTGAGGCAGCACTGTCGCGTCTGGAGCAGGCCCGCGAGGAGAACGACACGAGCGATGCGTATCGGGCGCTGGATTCGATGAGTCAGGTGGCGGATGGCGAACTTGACAGCGCGACGTGGGCGGTGCGGTCTCTGCAAGGCGGGAAGGAAGTGCCTGGTCCGACCGACGCTGCGTCACGCATCAGCATTGGGCGGGCGACGCCAGACATTCTGCTTTCGCTGGAACCGTTTATGAGCGAGGATGTCGCGGACGCGATCGGGGATTGGTTGGACAGCGACGACGACACGCGGACGCTGGGGGCGGAGATCGGATATTACAAGGGCCTGCGTTACGGGTTTGAACCTCGTAACGGCATGATGCGGTCGATCGCAGAGATGGAAGTGGTTGCGGGTGTTGATCCGCAGGATGTGCGTGGGGAAGACTGGAATCTGAACGGGCTGCTTGATCCCAACGAGGATGATGGCGATGCGAGTTGGCCGCCGGACAACGCGGACGGGATTCTGGATCGGGCGTGGTCGGGGCTGCTGACGGTTGCGAGCGTTGAGGATAATCGTGGCCCGGGCGGGGATCCAAAGTTGGACATCACGACAGCGAAGGAGAGTGACCTTGTCACGCGTCTTGGGGTGAGCAATGACCAGGCAAAGGCGATTGTTGATGTCATGGATGGGATACAGGGGGTGCAATTGACCGAGTTTGTGCGCACGCCCCTGCCTCGACTGTCGCAGCAGGTTGCGCGCCAGCGGGGCGGAACCAGGCAGGAGATTCAGCAGGCGGCACGGGTGCGGGACCTTTCGCGGGAGCAACTGGGCAAACTGCTCGAAGAGTGCTCGATGTTCCCGCCCGAGATTCTGCGGTATGTGCCCGGGCGACTCAACATCAACACCTGCGACGCGCAAACGCTGGACTACCTTCCGCAAATCGATGCGGAGGTTTCCGACGCGATCATCGCGGAGCGGAGCAGCAAGTCCAGCGGCTTTGAGAGCGTGGCGGAACTGTTGGACGTGGACGGGATGACACGTCAAACATTGGCCACGATTGCCGAGTTGCTGTGTGTGCGGTCAAACGTGTATGAGATCACCAGCCGGGGTCGCGACGAGCGAACGGGGCTGGAGGTTGAGATGGTCGCGGTGATGGACGCGTCGACACTGCCCGCGACGTTGAAGGAGGTTCGAGTCCGATGAGTGTCGCTTCGACAATGGCTTCGGGCGGAGAGAGGCATCGGCGAGCGCGGATCAAGCGTCACGACGTTGTCGCTGCGTTGGCGAGCAGCGACGAGAGCGGGAAGTGGTCGCTGGTGGTGGCGCGGCGGGGCGATGCGGGTGAAGGGGGCGGGGTGCGGGTGTTATTTTCCGGGCTCTTTGGCGCGAGCGATGGTGGGGCGGTGCGGCGCGAAGTGTTTGCGCAGCGAGCGACCTTGCTGGTGCGGGTTGTGCCGACGCGTCGGAGCGTTGCGAGGACGGTGCGGATTCCGGTGGCGGGGGACGCCGATCTGGCTCGCACGCTGGCGCTGATCGTCGAAGCGGAGGCACCGCCCAACGTGCCTGCGCATCGCGTGGGTGCTGCGTTCCTGCCTTCAACTGGCGATGGAATGCAGACACGCTGCGTGCTACTGACTGGCTGGGCAGAGTCTACTGGTGGAGCTGGGGGTGGGGCTGGGGGTGGCACTGGTGCAGAAGTTGGTCCGGACCTTGGCGTTTTGGATGGTGTGGAGGAGCGATGGTGTACGCCGCTTGGAGCACTGGTCGCGTTGCGAGGCGGCGAGCCAGAGGTGATCATCGACGCAAGAGAGAGCGAGGGGGCGATCAGCGTTTTTGTGGCTGTGGGCGAGAAGGCTGCAGCGCGCGTGGTGGTCGATCAGCCCGATGATGAGCATCCGTGGCAAGCGATTGTAGAGGAGACGTTTGGGCAGGCGTGTGAACTGGCGGGCATGGCGGGGTCGGATGGCATCGCTGATAATGTGGAAGTAGATGCGATGATGGGCAGCGCGTGGCCAGCGGGCGAGGGGCTAGCCAGCAAGCTGGGCAAGCGGTTCAATGCCGGGGTGACTGGTGTGTTGTCTGGCATGTCGTTCCGCAAGCATGCGGTCTCGATGGGGGCGTGTGCGGCGGTGCTTGAGGACCGGGCGGGGCTGGGCGCTTTCGCGGGACTGAGGCGTGATGCACCCAAGGTGCATGAGCCGCTGGGCTTGCGGGTGGTTCGATGGGCGAGCGTTCCCAGGAGAGCGGGGGTACTTGCGACGGTTGCAGTAGCGTGCTTGCTGCTTGTGCCATGGGGCATGGCGTGGGCCAGGCTGAACGTTGCTCAAACGCGGGCGAAGGACCTTTCCGAGGTGCGGAGCAAGAGCAAGGACGTGGAGTTGCGGGCTGCGATGTTTGAGCAGATCGAGAAGGCTCGCTGGCCCATGACCAAGATGCTGGGGGACATTGCCGGGGCTGCGCCGGTTGGTGTCACGCTGACTGAACTGCGCATGACGGTGGATCAGAACATCACGGTTGAAGGGCAGGCGGACAATCGCGAACTGGTGACGCAGTTTGAGACCAACCTCAACGCGACGAAACTTTTTTCGACTGTGGCCCGCAAGGGTGTTGATCCCAAGGGCGATGTCGTGGAGTTCACGTACACGCTGACGGTCGCGTCTGGTACGGCGCTGCATGTGAGCGTCAAGCCCAGCGAGGACTTTGTTTCGCAGCCGCTGGCTGTGCGGCTGTATGGGGAGGGGGCGAGCAATGCGGTGCCACCCAAGGGAGCGGCGGCTCAGCAACCGGGTCGAAGGGCCGCGGCGAGTAGTAGTGCTTCGAGCACGGTGTCGCCAACAGTGGGCGGGGGAGCAAGCAGTGGCTCCAAGCGAGAAGAGGGCGCATCGCGCCGACCTTCGGCGAGCAGTTCGAGTAATGAACCGCCAGCGGAGATCAAGGACGAAGAGATTGCAAAGTTGAGCGCGTCGGAAGCCATGAAGGGATGGGCGGAGCGTCGGAAGTTCCTGAGCGCGAATCAGAAGGCGGACCCGTCGGTGCGCGATCGGGTGACGGAAGAAGCGACCAAGTTGCAGACCCGGATGAAGGAAGCGCGCGAAGCCGAAGCGAAGAAGGCGGGTGGAACGTGAGCAACAGCGCATCAGCCAACTCGACGGAAGTCGGTGTCAAGGCACCGGGGTTGCTGGCGCGACTCTGGGCGTTGCCTCGTAGCGTGCAGTGGGCCATGTGGGGTGGGCTAGCCTTCGCGGCGTACTTTGGCATCGTGGAACCAGTGCTCAACCGCACCAGTGAAATGAGCGGACGGGCGTCAGCGTTGGAAGCCTCGCTTCGCACCTATGCGGCGAGCAAGAGCAAACTGGATGCTGCGGCCAGCATGGCAAAGGTTGGGGAGCGGCAGTTTGGCCTAGTTGCGCTACCAGTTGATACCACGAAGCGGAGCACCGAGTTCAGCAGTGCCATCGACGAGATTTTCAAGCGACACGGCATCTCGAACATGACGAGCGGCAACCGCAGCACCCCGCTCGAAAAGGGATCGCTGGTCACGCTGATGGGCGCGAGCGGGCAGCAGCGGGTGGAGAAACTCGTCAACGATTTGTCTTTTCAGGCGACTCCCGAGCAGGTGATTGCGGTGCTTGCCGACCTGGAACGTGAGCCGCTGGTGACGACCATACCGAGAATCAACATCCGTCAGAGCGATGGGCAAGATCGATTCAATCGGTTGTTGCGTGTGAGCATTGCGGTTGAGACGTGGGTGTTGGTGAAGAAGGCGAAGTAGGAAGTGTTTGGCGTGGGATTTGGTATAGGGTTTTCTGGTTGCAGTGAACTGGCAATGGTGAGGTCTGGATCGCATGGCACAAGACGGGACACAAGTTGGGGCGAAGGCAGGATTCAGGTGGCTGGGTCAATTGGCGTGCGCGCTGGTGGTTGCCGGCGGGCTTGTGGTCCTATGGCAGGTCATCAAACTGATTCGCACGGCTTTGCTGCCGTCGCCAACGGCGTTTGTGCAGAGCGATGCGGGCAACGACGAGCGGGTGAAGCAACTGGCGACGGCGATCGACAACTCTGCGAAGCAGGTCAGCGGGCGGTCGATTTTTTACGTTCCGAGCAAGCCTGGCGAGGCGGGGACGTTACCTGTGGAAGTGGCGGAGGAGGATGAGCCAGACGAGGCAACGCCGGATCGGTACGAAGGCCCGGCGATCGCTGCGATCGTGCTGGACGAGGTGTGGTTTGCGGGGGGGAAACGAGCGAAGGCGGGGGGCGAAGAGGTTGAGGGTGTGAAGGTGTTGTCGACGGATGCGCCATGGGGGGCGAAGGTGCAATGGAAGAGCAAGGAGTTTGAGGTGGCGTTCTATCAACGCGATCGATTGATCTTCAAGGACTCCAATTAGATTGGTGTGACAGGTTCGATTGGTATGGCGGGATTGCGGATGTTGAGGTTGTCATCAAGGGCAGGCGCGGGCGTGCCATGGAAGACTGGGAGCAGCGCATGAATTGTCGAGGCGCAGGTCGGCGGGTGTGGACGGGTTTGAGCGCGAACGGATCGCGAGGTTTTGTTCTGGGCTCGGCGTTGATGGCTTTGGTTGCCGGGACGACCGCGAGCGTGCCTAGCGCCTGGGCGCAGGATGCCGAGCCGGTGAAGGTTGATGCGGCGAAGGTGGATGAGGCCAAGCCAGATGAGGTTGAGGCAGGTCAAGCGCAGCCCGACGAGCCAATGGCGGAAGATGCGAAGGCTGCGATGCCCAATCCAGAGCAGAAGCCACCACAGAAGCCAGAGCAAAGGTTCGACGGGCGCGGGCGACGCGTGATCGAGGGACCACCGACGGCTCTGGCATTCAAGAACGTCACGGTTGAGGACATGATCTCTTTCATTGTTGAGGTGACTGGCAAGGTAGTGCTGCCACAGCAGGCGGTGCTGTCGCGGAAGGTGACGGTGCTGAATGATCGCAAGATTCCGCGCGAGGAGGCGTTTGATCTTGTGGTGCTGGCGCTGCAGCAAAACGGCATAGCGGTTGTCGAGACAGACACGACCGTGTCGCTGCGAGATATTGGCGAGATCACGAGGCAGGACGTTCCGGTGATCGGCCCGGGAGAATCCGTGCTGGATCGGCGCGACCAGGGCGCGTTTGTCGAGAAGGTGTTCCGTCTTCGCTACAACACTGCCAAGAAGATGGGCGATGTGATCAAGGGCGGCCTGCCCGACTTTGCCAAGCTCTCCATCGATGAGGAGTCCAACCAGTTATCGATCGTTGGAAACATCGCGCTGTTGCAACGCATCGAGAACCTCATTAATTCGCTGGATCGACCCGCCGCGGGCGCGTTGCAGACCGAGACGTTTCGCATGCGGTATGCCGACGCGGCCTCTATCAAGAAGAACATCGATGATCTGTTTGGTCAGGAGGATGGTCAGGCCAATCGCACCGATCAGAATCGCTTCCAGCCTTGGGCGCGCAATCAGCAGCAGGGGGCGGAAGAGGGTGCCTCGACCAACGTCATCAAGGTGACGGCGAACACGTCGCAGAACAGCGTGACGGTGGCGGCGGATGGGGTCATTCTCGGGCAGATTCGCAAACTCATCGTCGATGAGTGGGACCAGCCGCTTCCCGAAGACGCGATCGTGCCGCGAATCTATGAACTTAAGCATAGTGATCCGGTGAAAGTCTCTAACCTCTTAACCGGATTGTTTGGTGGTGGCGGCACAACGAGCGCCGCGCGGCCTGCGGGCAATCAGGGCAATCAGAACAATCAGCAGAATCAGGGTGATGCGCCGCAGGCGGGGCAAGGCGCTGGGCGTTTGGCGGGGCAGTTCACGTTCCAGCCGATCGCGGACGCGGGGCGGCTGGTGGTGATAGCCAAGAGTCCGGACAATCTTCTGGTGATCGACAAGATCATCGAGGGGCTGGACATGCCGCAGACGGTTGGGCTGCCCGAGGTGCTGGAACTAAAGCACGCGAACGCGGAGGATCTTGCCGAGCAGATCAATGCGCTGTTGGCGCAGGAAGGCACTCTGGCGCAGATTCGTCGTGCTGAAGAAGGGCTGTCTTCGGGCGGGACCTCCGGGGCAAGCCCGTTTGCGACCTCAACCACGGATACGACTACTGACGAGGCGGCGGCGACGCGGGACACGCTCTCGTTCTGGTGGCAGCGTGCCCGGACGCCGACGGACCGTCGTAATGCCAGCAATCTGATTGGCCTGATCCGGATCGTGCCGGTCTGGAGGCAGAATGCGATCATGATTGTTGCGCCACCTGAGTACAAGAGCAGCATTGCCGAGTTGATTACGCAGCTTGATAAGCCGGGGCGGCAGGTGCTGATTTCGGCGATTGTTGCGGAGGTATCGCGTGAGGACGCGATGTCGCTGGGCCTGCGCTGGGGGAGCGGCACGCTGACTGCTTCCAACCCCGACAACAGCATCAGCCTTGGCGCGGGGGCCAGCGGGCAATCCAACAACTTTGCGAGTTCGCTCTTTGACACGTCTGTGTTGTCGGTCAACACGAACGTGAATGTGCTGCTGCAAGCGCTGGCGCAGAAGACCAACGTCAGCATTCTGAGCGAGCCGAAGGTTTTCACCAGCGACAACCAGGAGGCGGAGTTCTTTGATGGCCAGGACATTCCCTTCGTGAACGAGTCGCAGACGAATGCGCAGGGTAATCTTGTGCAGGGGTTTGACTACAAGGCGGTGGGCATCAACCTGCGGGCACGTCCGCGCATCACCGTCAAGGGCGATGTCGATCTGCGTGTGAATCTGGAATTGTCGAGCATCGTGCCTGGCGAAACGCTGTTCGGCGGATTTGTCATCGATCGACGCGAGACGACGACGCAGTTGGTCATCGGCAACGGACAGACTGTGGTCATCTCGGGCATTCTTCGCGAGGAGAACACCAATATTGTTCGGAAGGTGCCGCTGCTTGGGGATATTCCTTTTCTTGGTGAGCTGTTCAAGAGCCGGGACATCACCAAGACCAATACCGAGTTGTTGGTCTTTATCACGCCCGTTGTCATCAACAACACGAGCGAGAACGATCCGAACAACGAGCAGTTCATTCAGCGCCTCAAGGGCATTCGCACTGAGGCACGCCCGAACGAGAACAAGCAGGAGACCAAGCGGCGCAACAAGGATCGCGTGCCCCTGCCTGGGGATGATGTGTTCAATGCGCCGGTCTTGCCTGGAGAGCAGCCGTGAGGGCAGTGCGGACAACGTGGTCAGTTTCATGGTGTGCATCGTGGTTGTTCGTGCTGGCGTTGCTGGTGGTGGCTTGCGGGTGCGTGACGGTTGACGAAAAACCCAGGCGGGGTTTGCAGATCAAGCGTGATGGATCTGGTGGGTCTGAGGGATCCAATGGATCGGGGAGCAGGGTGAGTGCGCCTGCTGTCAGCAACTCTGGCCAGCGATCGGCGGGCGAGAGTCGCTCCGGTGCTGCTCCCCCGGGTGCTGCTCCCGAGATGGAACTTCCCGACGGGACCATCGCACAGCCCGTCACTCGCGGGGTCAGCAGCAGCCGCGTGCAGGTCGCCATCGTTCCGCTGGGCATGGTGGAGTATGACGGGCAGACGCTCCCCATCGTGTCGCCCGATGGACGGTTCATCGCGGTGCAACAGGGCAAAGCGCCGGCGTGGCCAACGATTCTCGCGCAGGATGACCAGACACCCGCAGAGGCTGCCCGGCTTGCGGTGTATGAGGTGACGGACAAAGGACTGCAACTGATTGCGCTGCCGACCGAAACGCCCTCGGGGTTGCTGCTGGGTCGAGACACTTCCATGCGTGGATTCCTTGTGGAATCTGTCCGACGGGATGGTTCACGTTGGATTGGCGAGATCGGATGGATCAGGGGCGGATTTCGCTGGCTTGCGCAGGGGGATGGGATTTATTCGCAGGCTGCGTTCATGAACGGCGGCGAAGGGATCGTGTGCAGTTATCGAGAAAAAGGGGATGAATCGGCTGCGCTGATCGCGATTGATTCGCGGGGCCAGCGCGTGCTCGTGAGCGAATCGGGCATCGCCTGGGTCATGGGAACGCCGGTTGCGGGCGGCGAGATGATCTTTGCGATGTGCGTGCGCGAGGCTGGGGTTGAAATTGGTGCCATCGGCCTCGGAGCGACGGGGGGCAATCTGCTTTCGCGTCGGCGTGTGAGTACGGATGGCGATGTTGCGCAGGCGTTTCAGGCGATGTCGAGCGTGCAGCCTTCGTGCTGGGATACGAAGCTAACTTCGGAAGAGGGTGGTTTCGCGTTTGTGCATCCGGTCCAGGCTCGTGTCGTGCTGTTTGAGCCGCGTGCGGGGACGTTTTCTCCCATGGGCAAGGGCACGGTGGCGAGTGTTCGCTGGCGGGGCGACGACGGGGCGAGCGGCTACTTTCTCACGGCTCGCCAAGGCTTGATGTACCTGCCCGACGCGGGCGTTGAGGCGGGGCTGGAACCGGCGCGAGTGCTGGGCTCGCCGTTTGTCGCGAGAGCGGTGCGAGACCAGCGCGGGCCTTCGATGATCGCGTTTGGTCCTTCGAAGCGAGGCGAAGGCGTGATGGAAGTGATGCGAGTTGCGGTGGGGGTTCCAAAGGCAATTGAGACGAAACCGGAATCCAAGCGATGAGTATGTACAATTTTTTGTTCGTTCGTGCGTCCATATGATGGGTTTCCGCGGCGCTTCGGGCGCGAACCAAGCCCCGCGTCGGGAGAGTCGCTCGCGCACGATGGAGATGGTGTGTCCCCTGGGGATGTGGCAAGCCAGCAAGTGGCGGAGTTGGAATCGCTGCTGCGAGGTCGCGCTGATGGTTCACACCTGATGGCAGTGGATCGCGAGCGCCTTTGGAGGCGTTGGCAATCGCTTCGCGCCAAGGGTGGCGAGAATGGGCGAGAGCATGGCGGTCCGGCCATCAACGGCGGTCAACTTGAGGAGTTCCGACAGCAGGTTGATCGCGCCCTGCGGCGCGTTGTCCAGCGTCGGGAGAGCGTGCCACGCATCGTGTATCCGGAGGATCTTCCCGTGTCGCAGAAGCGAGCGGACATTCTCAAGGCGATTCGCGAGCATCAGGTCGTGGTCGTGTGCGGGGAGACGGGCAGCGGCAAAACAACGCAGATTCCCAAGATGTGCCTCGAGGCGGGTCGAGGTGTCGTGGGAGTGATCGGGCATACCCAGCCACGACGGATCGCTGCCCGGAGCGTTGGCGCGCGAATCAGCGAAGAATTAGGGTCTGTGATGGGCGAGGTTGTGGGGTGCAAGGTGCGCTTTGGCGATCAAACCAGTCCGCGCAATCTCATTAAACTGATGACTGATGGTATCCTGCTCGCCGAGACACAGGGCGATAGGCAGTTGCTCCAGTACGACACGATCATCATCGACGAGGCCCACGAGCGCAGCCTGAACATCGACTTCATGCTGGGCTATCTGCGCACGCTGCTTCCCAAGCGTCCGGACCTCAAGATCATCGTCACGAGCGCGACTATCGATCCGGATCGCTTCGCGAAGCACTTTGGCGGCGCACCCGTGATTTCAGTTTCGGGACGCACATTTCCGGTTGAGGTTCGTTATCGCGCGCCGGGCGAGGAGAACCTTGACGAACGCGACGAGCAGTTTCAGCGGCACATTCTGGACGCGGTGGATGAACTCTCGATCGAAGGATCGGGAGACATTCTGGTGTTCCTGTCGGGTGAACGCGAGATTCGAGAGACGGCGGAGACGCTGGCCAAGCATCGGCTTGCGGATGGTGACTATGCGGAAGTGCTGCCACTCTTTGCGAGACTAACGGCAGAGGAGCAGCAACGAGTCTTTAAACCGCACGACCGGCGGCGGATCGTGCTGGCGACGAATGTGGCGGAGACGAGTCTGACGGTTCCTGGGATTCGATACGTGATCGATCCGGGATATGCACGCATTAATCGCTACAGCCCGCGCACCAAGGTTCAGCGGCTTGAGATCGAGGCGATCTCGCGGGCCAGCGCGGACCAGCGCAAGGGACGGTGCGGGCGGCTGGGGCCGGGCATCTGCATCCGTTTGTATGGCGAGGATGACTTTCGCGGGCGCGATGAGTTTACGGATCCGGAGATTCTTCGCGATAATCTCGCGAGCGTGATTCTACAGATGGCCAACCTGCGACTGGGCAGGGTGGAGGATTTTCCGTTCATCGAGGCTCCTGATCCGCGTGCCGTGAAGGATGGGTACGAAACGCTCTTCGAGATCGGCGCAATTGACGAGCAGGAACGCCTGACTGATATCGGTCGAGCGCTTGCGAGGCTGCCCATCGATCCGCGCATCGGGCGGATGATTCTCGCTTCTGAAAGAGAGGCGTGCCTGCGGGAGATGCTGGTGATTGCAGCGGCGCTGAGTATTCAGGATCCGCGTGAACGCCCCATGGCGGCGGCGGACAAGGCTGATCAGGCGCACGAGGAGTTTGACGATCCAACTTCGGATTTTCTTTCGTTTCTGAAACTCTGGACATTGTGGCGGGAACAGAAACGCCAACTGACGGGGAGCAGGATGCGGCGCTGGTGCAAGGAGCGTTTTGTCTCGTTCGTTCGTATGAGGGAGTGGGAAGACCTGCACAGCCAACTTACTGAAGTCGCGGCGGAATTGCAGCTTCGGGCCAACAAAGACGCGGCGAAGCCACAGGGCATGCATCGTGCGCTGCTGACTGGTCTACTTTGCAATATCGCGACCAAGGTTGAGCACGATCGCGAGTTGGGCAACTATGCGGGCGGGCGCGGCAACCGCTATCACATTTTTCCAGGAAGCGTTCTGTTCAAGCAAGGGCCCAAGTGGCTGATGGCGGCGGAGGTGGTGCGCACGACCAAGCAGTATGCACGCACGCTCGCACCGGTCGAGCCGGACTGGATCGAAGAATTGGGGGCGCATCTTCTCAAACGCTCGCATAGTGATCCACGCTGGGATCGGCACGCGGGGCGAGTACTTGCGAACGAACGCATTACGATCAGCGGCCTTGAACTCGTGCCCAAGCGTCGGGTTCACTATGGAGATATCAACCGCGTCGAGGCGCGCGATATTTTCATCCATCATGCGCTGGTGCTGGGGGATGTCGAGAAGCCGCCTGCATTTCTTCAGCACAACCTTCGTCTCGAAGATGATGTGAAGGAACTGGAAGTACGGACGCGCCGACAGAATCTGCTTGCCGATTTCGAGCGTCGCTTCCGGTATTACGACCAGCGCGTGCCCAAGGAGACATGCACAGCGGGAGCGTTTGAGAAGTGGCGGCATGAGCAGTCAAAGACAAGTCCGCGTTTGCTGCACATGGGCCTTGAGGACCTGCTCGTCGATGGGATTGAGTTGCCTGGGCTGGACGCGTTTCCGGATTTGATTGACGTCGGGCAATTGAAGCTGCCTCTTGCCTATCGCCTGGAACCCGGGCATGAGGCCGACGGCATCACGGTTCGCGTGCCTCTCGAAGCACTTGGGCAGGTTTCGGCGGATCGACTGGCGTGGTTGATTCCAGGGCACTTTCGCGAACGGGTCGAGACGCTGGTGCGAGGACTGGGGCGCGAGTATCGGCGTGTGTTGCCCGCGCCATCCGAACTAGGAGAAAAGGTGCTCGCTGTGATCAAGTATGGGGTGGGCAACCTGATCGACGCATTGCGGAGCGCGATTCTCGCGGTCTGTGCGGTTGATGTGCCGAAGGACCTGCTTTCGAGTGTTCCCACGCCGCTGTGGATGAGCATGCGGATTGAAGTGGTTGACAGCGAGGGCAGGACGATCGCGGCGGGTCGAGATGTCAATCAACTCAAGGCGCTGCTGGCTCCCAAGATTCGCCAAGGGATGCTGACCAGCCCACATCGCTTCACGCGGGGCGGTATCAAGCACTGGGACTTTGGCGATCTACCCGAGCGGGTGGAGATGGAGCAGGCGGGTGTCCGCTTTGGTGCGTATCCGGGCATTGAAGATAATCGCGTAGGCGTGTCACTGCGGTTGTATGACACGTTTGATGCGTCGCAGGCGGCAACGCGTGCTGGCACACGTCGACTGTTCATGTTTTCCGCGGTCGATGCGCTGCGTCGGCATTGCATGTATATTCCGGGTCTTGAAACTGCGGCGTTGCAGTACAGCACGCTGGGTTCGATGCTCTCCTTCAAGGAAAGCGTGCAGGAATTGATCGCGGATCGCGCGTTCATCGGCGACATGCTGCCCGTGCGGAGCGAGAAAGAGTTTGCGTTTCGCGTGACACGCGGCATCGAACGCCTTGGGCCCGCTGTGAAGGAGGTTGTGCCGGTCGTGACGCAAGTGATGGGCTTCTATCAGGAGGTGCAGCGCACGCTTTCGACCAGACATCCCCCGGCCTTTGTCCCGGCCCTCGACGACCTGCGCGATCAGCTTGGGGAGCTCGTGCCTAGGGACTTCCTGATCAGCACGCCATTTGAGTGGCTGCGACATTATCCACGATACCTCCAGGCGATGCGCACTCGGCTTTCCCGGTTGATTGGCGGGGGGCACGTCCGCGATGAGAAACTGATGCAGGAGATTCAGCCGTTCGTTCGTGGCTGGAAGGAACTGAAACTGCGTCAGAAGGAACTGGGCCTGAACCCTGTCAGGGTCGAGGAGTTCCGGTGGCATACGGAGGAGTTTCGAGTCCAGCTCTTTGCACAGGAATTACGCACCAGCATCCCGGTTTCTGCAAAGCGGTTGCAGGAAATGTGGCAGGTGATTGTCAAGGGTTAAGCGATGGGCAGTAGTGCTCAGTGCGGGGTCGGGGTGGTGGGCAAATGCTCTATTGGATTGGCGATTCTCCCCGCCAGATGCTTTGCGCGGCACCGGTGCGAACGATGCGATGGACGAACTGCTTGTAGGTTTCGTCGAGTGAGGCGCTGGGCACATCTGTGTAGATGCTGAGGACATCGATGCCGCGACGTCGGGCGTTGTGAATGCTGGCGGCGCGGGGGCCGAACTTTTCCCGGATGCGTGCGGTCATGCGTCCGGTCGCTGCATCCTCAAGCATTTCGGCGAGGGCGGGGCGATATCGTCCGCCATCACCTTCGATCAGGAAGTGTACCAATGCCCATACCTGTGCGTAGTAATCAAGAGCACCCTGGGTACTGCGACTCATGAGGTCCTGGGGCGATGAGAGCAGCAACTCTTCTATGGAGACCAATCGCTCCAGCGCGGCCGCCTCGCGGAGTTGCATGAATCGCTCGCCATTCGCCCAGGGCAGGAAGGATGGCGCGTCTTGTTCGTTGGGGTTCCAGCGGTAACCTTCCATGTAGGTGGCGATGCCTTCCTCAAGGCCTATGGGAAGCGCGTCGCGGAAGGCACGCTGGGTGTAGAGATGCCATCCCTCGTGGGCAGAGATGGACATGGTGTCACGCCGGCCGATGTCCCACAAAACGCTGCTGCCCCGAGCCGTGAAGCCACCGCGTTCGATTCTCAGATATGTCGATGCGTCGTCGCCCATGACGCGCTGCGTGAGCCGCTCCCATTGCGGGCGGTTGGCCATCATGTAGATATTCATTTGGCCTTCGGGCTGGGGCAGGTTGGCGATTGCGCTGGTGTAGTGTCGCAACGCAGTTTCCATGAAGATGGGCAGGCGCTCGTGCAATCGAGCGTTCACGACGGTTGTCATGATGCGATAGGACCGGGTGGTGAGTGCCTTGCCGGGGACGGCGGGGGTGGACTCGAAGGTCCAATCTTCGATGGTCGGGGCAACATCGGTGGGGGCCGTGATCGTGAGGCCTGCGAGGGGCTCGATGGATGTCGGGGCTGGGTGCTGGAGGGTTGGACTGACTGCGGGGGTGGTGCTGTTGCCAGAGCAGCCACCTGCCCAGAGGCCAGCAACCAAGGACAGGGCAGCCAGGCCCGCCAGCGTGCAAGTTTTCATTGCTTCTCGAACAATGCGACGCATGGGGAACCTCGCAAGCAAAGGCATTGGTGATTGGTCTACACAACCGTACGGCGGTCTACTGATTGTGTTCGCAATTGCATACGGGTTAGGTGCATTGGTTGTTTCATGTGTTTCATGTGTTTGACGGGAGCTCGATGTGAGTGCTGGATGGCCAATTCTGGACGGAGTAAATCCAAGTTGGAACGTCGGCTGGAGGGACGAGAAGATCGCGTCACGGCCCGTATAGTCGGGCATGATGAAGCCCGCTTTCTCCACGGTTGCTTGTCCGGACTGGACCCTTGCCCAGATCGCCGCCCGACTTGAGTCCTGGGGCTTTCTTGGCTTGGAGCTTCGCACGTTTGGTAATGGTTCGACCCAGTTTGCGTGCGATCCGGCCCTGTCTGCACCCGTAAAGACGCGGGCACGAGTCCGCGCGGCTGGCATGGATATATGTGCCTTGGCGACGAGCATCGGTTTTGACGAGCCCGTCGATCCGCCCGTCATCGGGAATGTGATCAGTGACAACGAGCGAGCGATTCGCCAGACCAAGAGCGCGGTCGACCTCGCCGTGCGGCTTGAATGTCCCTTTGTGCGCGTCTTCGGTTTTGAGTTACCCAGCGGAGAGTCGCGAAAGTCGGGCATCGGGCGGATTGCGTCACGAATGCAGAAGGCGGCGGACTACTGCCACAACTCGGGGGTCAAACTGTTGATTGAGAATGGCGGTTCCTTCAACACTTCTGCGGAACTTGCTGAGTTGATCGATAAGGTTGGCCACTCGATGGTCGTCGCGAGCTACTCGTTGCCAGTGGGCAAACTCGCGGGCGAGAGCATCAAGAACGCGGCCAATGTGCTGGGGGATCGCCTGGTTTGCGTGAAAGTCAAGGACATGAAGGGCGCGACGCCTGTGGCATTGGGACAGGGTGACTTGAATGTCGTTCGCGACATAGCCGAGTTGGCGAGCCTGGACTTTGATGGCTGGTGCGTGTATGAGTTTGACCGGGCATGGCTCGCACCGGGCGTGAACGTCAACGTGGATGAAGTGCTCACGGCATCCGCAAAGGCGATGTTCCAGGTTTTGGGTGCTCCCAAGGATGCTTCGGGGCGAGCGCCTGGGCGTGGGGCTCGGCTGGGCGTGTAGTGCCTGCAATCTCAACTGGACACTGAGTAAAGAATTGCTGGGATTTTTCTTTGGGCTTTCGCTTGCGTTCCGTGCTGGGGCGCTGAGGCATGTGCTTGATCCCCGTATCCTCGACCATGCCGCCTCCACTGAGCATCACGCAGCGCCCTCCTGTGCGGCCCGTGGTACTCGAAGTTCTGCAGCGTTACTGGGGATATGACTCGCTGCGACCATTGCAGGCCCAGGCGATCGAGGCTGGCCTCTCGAGGCGGGATTCGCTGGTGGTCATGCCAACCGGTGGCGGCAAGAGCCTTTGCTTTCAGATTCCTGCGGCGCTGGCCAAAGGCCTCACTATTGTGGTTTCACCCCTGATCTCGCTGATGAAGGATCAAGTGGATGGCCTGACATTGGCGGGATATCCCGCAGCAGCGCTGTATAGCGGCATGGAAGCCAGTGCGATGAGCACTGTCCGCCAGCAGGTCAGCGATGGCACGTTGAAGTTGCTGTATGTCTCGCCCGAGCGTCTGGTTGGCAGTGGATTTCTGACGTGGCTGGCTCGACTTCATGACACGGGCAATCTGTCGGGATTTGCCATTGACGAGGCGCATTGCATCAGCCAATGGGGGCATGACTTTCGCCCCGAGTATCGCCAACTTGCGATGGTTCGCGAGGCCCCTCCCAAGGTCGCTTTTCATGCGTTCACCGCGACGGCCACGCCTCGCGTGCGTGAGGACATTGCTCGCCAACTCGCGCTGCGCAATCCGGAGTTGCTGGTTGGCATCTTTGATCGGCCCAACCTCACGTATCGCGTGGTTCAGCGGGGCGATCTCTCGCGGCAAGTGCGCGACGTTCTGTTTCGTCATCGCGATCATGCCTCGATCATCTATTGCATCAGCCGCAAGGATTGCGAGTCGCTCGCGGAGGAACTGACTGGCAGCGGCTACAAGGCCAAGGCGTATCACGCTGGCCTCTCGCCTGTGGTTCGAGCGCGGGTGCAGACTGAGTTTCAGGAAGAACGTCTCAATGTGGTCGTTGCCACGGTTGCGTTTGGCATGGGCATTGATCGAGGCGATGTACGCTGCGTTATTCATGCCGCGATGCCAAAGACCGTCGAGCACTATCAGCAGGAGACAGGGCGGGCGGGACGCGACGGCTTGGCGGCGGAGTGCGTGCTCTTCTACAGCGGAGGCGACGCGGTGCGCTGGCTGAAACTGATGGAGAGGGGAGCGGCGGAGAGCGATGGCGACCCGCGGAGCATCCGCGAGGGGCTCAAGGTTCAGCGCGAATTGCTCGCACAGATGCAGCAAGTGGCTGGCAGCGCTCGGTGCAGGCACGCGGCCTTGACGGAGTACTTTGGTCAGCAATACGTCCCGCCAGCCAAACGCTCGGCGGACGATGCAGACGCTACGAGCGTCCTTCCAGGCTGCGGTGCATGCGATGTTTGCCTGGGCGAACTCGAATCTGTCCCCGATGGCAACACCATCGCCCGCAAGATCATGAGTTGCGTCTATCGCGTGGGCCAGCGATTCGGGACTGCTCATGTCGCTGATGTCCTCAAGGGCAGCAAGGCGGCGAAGATCATCGAGCGCGGGCACGATCAGCTTTCGACGTTCGCCATGCTCAGCGACCTGCCGCGAGAGCGGATTGTGCAATACATCCAGCAACTTGTTGACCTGGGCATGTTGGAGGTTGAGTCGGGGGATTATCCACTACTACGTCTTGCGGGTGCATCGGGCCCGGTCTTGCGGGGTGAACGCGAGGTCACACTCTATCGACAGCGGGGCAGTGCCAAGACTGACCAGCGCAGTGGTGTCAATGTGTCTCGACTGGCCGACGCTTCCCCGACACTTTCAGAGACTGAGCGAGCCTTGTTTGACAACCTCCGCGAACTTCGGCGCGACATCGCTGCTGCGAAGGGTGTTCCTCCGTATGTGGTTTTTGGCGATGTGACTCTGGAGGAACTCGCTCGCGTGCGGCCCAGCAGCACCGACAAACTGCTGGGCGTTCGGGGCATCGGCAACATCAAGCTCCAGGAGTTTGGACAGGCCTTTATCCAACGCATCGCCTCGTACTGCGATCAGTACAACCTGGTGCTCGATGCCGCCGAGCCGGCTCGCAAGCGCGATACTGCTCCGAAGCAAGAGCGTGTGCGTGAGGCTGCTCGCACCGCTGGCAATCCCGCGCGGGATCGCTTGCGCGCCGATGCCGCTACGTGCTTCGAGCGGGGAGAATCACTGGCTGAGGTCGCGGTAACGATCAAGATGTCCGTCGGCACTGCGAGTGAATATCTCTGTACCTGGATTGAACAGAGCAAGCCGGCGAGCATCGCTTCGTGGGTTGATGATCGAACCTACGCGAGCGTGGAAGCGGCCTTGGACGAACTGGGCGGGGGCAAGCTCCGTCCGATCTGGGAGCAACTCGAAGGGGCAGTGACGTATGAGCAGATCAAGGCGGTGATTGCCCATCTTCGCGCGGGCGGCGGACCTCCTGGGTGAGGGTCTCAAATGGTGTGGTCGGGCCGTGGACCTTGCCCAGTATCCGTGACTGAGTTGAACATAGACTCCGGTTCATGGTCCCGTTCGTACTCACATTGATTCCGCTCGCGGCACTTGTCGCGCTTGTAACCACCTGGGGTGCACGAGCACTGGGACGTTGGCTTCATGCCTTGGATGGTGAGGGTGTTGCGGGGCAGGTGAAGACCGCGCCGCGGCGGGTGCCCAATACGGGCGGCGTGGGTATTTTTCTGGGCTTTGCGGTGCCACTCTCGGCGATCGTCTTGTTGTTCTCGACAGTTGATGTTCATGTGTGGTTGCGCGAATCGACTTGGGCCAGGGAAGTGCTGACTCGCTTTTCCAATCTTCCGGCGGGCATCCTTGCCAACCACGCGGAAAGTTTTCGAGAGCATGGGCCATGGGCATGGTCGGTGCTGCTTGGTGTGCTGGCGTTGCACATCTTGGGATTGGTCGATGATCGCAAGCCGCTGCCCGCGTTGCCCAAGTTGTTGGTGATGATCGGTGTATCGCTGGGCGTGTTGATGCTCACCCAGACGCGGATGTTCACATTTGTTGACACGCTTGCGGGTGGCACTTGGGCGAGCCTTGCCCTCACGCTGCTGTGGATTCTCATCGTCACCAATGCGATGAACTTTCTTGACAACATGGATGGGCTGTCGGCGGGCGTCGGCGCAATTGCATCGACGAGTTTCATGACCATTGCGTTGCTTCAGGGGCAGTGGTTTATAGCGGGCTGCTTTGCACTGGTGCTTGGCTCGCTGGTCGGATTTCTCTGGTTCAATAAGCCTATGGCGAGTGTCTTCATGGGCGACGGCGGATCGCTGGTGCTGGGTTTTCTGCTCGCGTTCTTGAGTGTTCGCATCACCTATGCCTCGACGATCTGGGAAGGCTTGCCGACCGACGAACTGCCTCGCATGGGGCAGTTGCGAGTTCCTGATTCAGTTACATCATGGCACGCCGTGCTGGCGCCGCTGGTGGTGCTGGCGATCCCGCTCTATGACCTTACGAGCGTTGTCCTGTTGCGCCTCAGGCAAGGCAAGAATCCGATGGTGGGGGACCTCCAGCATATTTCGCATCGCTTCGTGCGTCGAGGGCTATCCAAGCCCATGGCCGTGATGGTGATTTGTGGTTTCGCTGGTGTTGCTGCGATTGCTGGTGTTCTGCTGACTCGAACGGATACGACCGGGGCGGTGCTGATCGGCACGCAGGTAGCCCTGCTGCTTTTGATTCTTGCGACGATTGAGTTTTCGGGGGTAGTGGCGACTTCTGCGGAGGCGCGCCGATGATTGCGCGGAGCGGTGCGGACTCGAAGATTCTCGGGATGATGACGGTCGCACTGGCTTGTGTGGTGTTGCGTTGCGTGAGCACGTACGACCAGTTTCCATTTTGGTCGGGCGATCCGTTTGTCGTGCCCAGTCCCTTGATCGGCCTGACGCCTGCGTGGGCGTTGATTCTGGATGCGATGACGTTGGCGTGCGGTGCTGCGATCGTGAGCCTGCTTTGTTTACGAAGTCGGACATCTGGAATCTTGCATGCGATCATCTGCGTTCCATTTTGGCTTCCTTTTTTGCTGATTGCGTGGACAGTGTGGGGCACGGGGCGCGGCGGCATCGGCAACAGCATCGAGAATCTCGTACTTGCTGGGCACTGGAGCGCGGCCCTGGGCATCAGCCTTGCGATCTACGCCTGCGTGAAAGATCATGCGCTGCGAGCATCCACCACACTGCTGGTCGGCGGCACGTTGCTCGCGGTGCTCATGATGGTTGTTCCAAAAGGAATTGCGCAGGTCTACGTCGAGCATCCGCAGATGATGCAGTTATTTCGTGAGAATCAGGCATCGTTTCTTGCGTCGCAAGGCTGGTCGCCCGACAGCGCCATGGCCCGAGGCTACATCCGACGTCTGCAACAGCCTGAGGCTTCGGGTTGGTTTGGTCTTGCCAATGTCTTTGCCACGCTCGCTGCGAGCGGTGTCGGATGCTTTGTGACGCTATTGGGGCTTGAGTTCTCGCGTGAACGTTCTCTTCGAGAAGTGCGCACGTCGCATGATCGCAACACGTTGCTTGCTGTGCTCGCGCTGGGCGGCTTAATCTGTGCCTGCGGCGTGGTGCTCGCGGGTTCGAAGGGCGGCTATGCGGCGATGGTGCTCGGGCTGGGGCTTGGGGGCATGGCTTGCTGGTTGCGTCGCAAGGACCGCACCTTGATTATCTCCTCGAAACTCACGAGATGGCTTGGCCCAGGACTAGTGGCTTGCACGTTGCTTGCGGTGGTTGCTCGCGGATTGGTGGGCGAACGTGTCGGCGAACTCTCCATTCTCTTTCGTTGGTTTTACATGCTGGGTGCTGCCAGGATTGTTGCCCATCATCCTCTGGGAGTCGGGCCTACTGGATTCAAAGATGCGTACATGATCTATAAGCCTGCGATTGCTCCAGAAGACACGGCATTCGCCCATAGCGTGCTCATCGATTGGATCACTACGCTTGGTGTAGTTGGTGTTGGCGTTGCTGCGCTGTGGCTTTTGGCTGCATCCTTTGCTGGGTGGGCGGTGCTTATTCCATCCCAAAGCGATATTCCCAGTCAGCCTCATGACAGCGCTGATGAAGATCGCACGCATGTCCTTGGTCTGCTTCGGACCAGCCGCGGCTTTGCTTGTCTTGCGATGATTGCATCAACGGGCGTTGCGGCAGTTCTAGAACGCCAAGCTGCGACGCCTGAAACTGGCATCGTTCGAGCGAGCGGTATTCTGCTTGGGCTTGGTGTAATCTGGGCGCTGCACCGCATCCTCGAACGCGAAGCCCAATCGGGCACGGGCATCGGTCACACGCTCGGTCCGGCGTTGGGGGTTGCTGCGCTGGTCAGCGCGGTGCATAGCCAGATCGAACTCTCGGGCGTGACTCCGGGCAGCGCCGCGTGGTGCGGACTCGTGCTTGCGTTGGCCGCTGGTCTTGCCACCAGGCCGATCGACTGGAGGATCGCCCAGCCAGGTGAAGAACACCTATCGATGCTCATGGTTGGGTGGCTGGGGTGGGTTGGGCGCGTGCTCGCACTCGTGACCGTCACGATTCTTCTCATCGCGGCTTCTCGTGCGATAACTTGGCAGCGTTCGCTTTCAAGTGCCTATGTAGGTGCGAGTGTTGTTCAGGAATTCATTGCTCGCCGCGAAGAAGGCTTTGCTATGAACGGACCAAACCAGCATGCCATGCTGCGACTGCTTGGCGATGATATTGCCGCCGCGAATGGTTCGCCTCTCAGCATCAGCCCGAGCAACATCGACGAAGCAATCCAAAGCCTGCAACTCCGCACGTCTGAGCGTGTGCAGCCCATGCTGGATGCCGCGGTCGCGGCCAACCACGATCACTTTCCGACGCTGCGTGCGAGTTCCCGCCTTGCGCTGCTCGTCGCCCAGGCGCGGGTTACGCGCGGAGAGCCGGTCGATGTCGAACGCCTCGACGCGCCGATCCGCGTTTTGCTCTCGGCGCAGCCGCATTTCTCACAATCTGCGTCGTATTGGTCGTGGCTGGGGACGATGTGGGAACAGCGGGCGGGACTGCCGACTGGCAACTCGCGATTGGTTGGCAGTGCAAGGGAGGCTCTCAACAACGCCGCACTTGCCTGGGAGCAAGCCGTGAAGTGGTCACCCCACGATCCCTTGCACACAGTCAAGATTTCCGATTTGTATGTTCGATTGGGCGACGAAGCTAGCGCTTCGGCTTGGGCCAAGCGCTCGCTGGAGATCAATGTCAATCTCCGTCTTGATCCGTTGCGGCAGTTGACGGAGACAGAGGTGTCCCGTCTGCGCGCCCGCCAATAAGTCTTGCTTGCCTCCGAGACATGCGCGCTGGTGCTCTATTCCAGATTCAGCGATGCCAGATACTCGTTGAGAGCATTCTCTCGCGTAGCGATGAGGTTTCGCGTATTGACCGTCGCTGTGGCGAGTTCCTCCATACGGGTTTCTTGCTTTGAGAGTTTGGTCATCAGCCGTTGGTAGAGTTCACTGGCGCGGTCGATGGTCTGCATGTTCTGGCGGATGCGATTCTGATCGTTGCCGATCTCAACCTTCTCCTGTTCGTTGCGCTGGAATTCTGCATTCGCAGCGGCGACGCTCGCCTTGAGTTCCTGTGCCTTGTCCCAAGCAGCCCGGAGTTTGGACGACAATTTACCTGACTGTGCGTAAATCGCGAGCGTGTCCGTCGTGGCATCGGTCACTGCAACCGACTCGCTCGTTACCTGTTGCTGCACGATCTTGTGCGACTTCTTGCCTTTGATGGGCACTTGAACTTCAAAGCGAAGCAGTCCTGCAGCATCGGCGGTCTGTTCGCTGGCCTTTGCGGGTTCGATCAGGTCCCAGCCTTGCTGGCCTTGCTCTTCGATGATCAAGGTGCGGTCGTTCTTCTCGTCGAGATTTTCAATCGCATAAGAGGTCGTCATCTTCTGGAGGCGACGGATCTGGAACGAGCGATCGCGGATGGCGATAGTCTGAATCTCTCTGCCAAAGTTTGTCTCGCGCTTCACGCTTACGTCCTGGTCAAGGGCATAGGCCAGCAATCGTTTCTCGCCGCGAGAGACATCATTGAGTTGCGCGTCACCCGCATAAGCACTTGCATCAAAGACGCTCACCGGGCCGGCGATCAGTTGCAGGCCTGTGTCGTTGGTGACTTCGACGCCCCGCATCGGATTGGTGGGGTGTTGATTGGGGTTGTAGATGCTGACGCGACGGCCCGATACTTCCTGGCTCACGATCGGGAGCATTGCGCTCTGCTGGCGACCGATGCTGACCGGCTTGGCGAGTTCGTAGAAGAAGGCTTGGCCCGTGGTCATGCCAGTTGCGACAGACGCCACGGAACTGCCCATGGATTGAGCCATGTTCGAACTCAACATGCGTTGCTCAGTCATGAGTCTGTTGCCCCCGATGGCGGATGCCGAAGACGCTGGCGAATGAGCCTTTGCTGTTTCTGTCATGTCATCGGACATTTTCTGCGACTGGGCCTCGCGCGCTACTCCTCTTTCATACGCCCGAGCCACCAGCGTCTGCGGCACGGGCACCTGGATCCATGGGCGTTCTGTGAAGACTGGCTCATAGAGATTCATTTGGAATGCGCTGGGTTGCCCGCTTGCGAGTGCGAGTTTGACATCCATCCAATCCTCATCGCTGGTGTTCTCAACGATCGCCCACGCCTGGAGCATCGGCTTCTGCGCGCCTTTGCCGTCTCCATCCTCGGGTAGTACGAGTCTGTACGAGGTCTTCCAGACCGGTGCCTGCTGGACGTACGCCGCGATCACGTTGCGTTCGCCTGTGCCGTTGTACCGCAGGCCGACAGTCTTGGAATCCTCGCTGCGTTGCTGCGCGATAGCGGCGAGGGCCGCCTTGAAGTCCGCCGACAGTTTGCTGTCGAGGATTTCAAAGCCCGTGGAGTCTGAGAGATTGATGCTGCGGATGCCGGTCTCGCTCAGGAGGTTGATCCAAGGAAGGTCGAGATGGGCGTGGTTGCCGCCCGGCGTGCCGCGGACCACGGTGGGGCGTTTCTCGACGTTGATCACAGTTCCGGTTGCTTCGCCCTCGATGGTTCGGATGCGAACCTGCACACCTCGCAACCGATTGAGCACCTCGCCCATGGGTGGGTTGTCGGCGAGGTTGATGCCAAGACCCTGGAGGCGGCGTTGGAGCGGCTCCTGGCTGGTATATGTCACTTCGCCAACGGTGCCGCCCGAGAGGTCTAGCACGACAAGGGACTTGAGTATGTCGTTGATGTTTTCGGTGCGGAAGCTCAGGTCAACGCGCTGATCGCCAGAGACCGAGCCGCGTCGCTCGACGGAGGCGACCCCGGAGCGATAGAGCGTGAGGCTGGAGACTGGAAGGACTTGTTTGTTCATGTCGGCTCCATTGGGGTTGGCGGGCTGGGCGAGCGTTTGAGACGCTACGAGTGTCGAACCGGCGAAGAGCAGGAGAGCAAGGGAGCGAGATAGCATTTGTGGTCCTTTCGGAAGTGTGACTGAACGCGAGTGTTCCGAGCGCCGGAGTCTGGTGTGTGACGCATGACCGTAGCGGCGGGTGATGGGGCAAGTACGCGATTGTGACAGGGGTGTGACAAGTGCTGCGCCATGCCATACATTCCATGATGGTGCTGCGTCCGAATGCGGTCAAAGTTGTTGTGGGCGTTGTCCTGCTGGTGATAGACGTTTCCGCAGTTTTCAGTCAAGCGCAAGTCGAAACGCCAGCATCTGAAGATCCTGATGCAAGCGTGCTCAGCGGTCCAAATGTTCGCGACCGCAGCGCCGAATCACTGGTCAGCACCACCATGGAGGGTCGGTTCAATCGACTCAATGTCCGGCCTGAGCAGGCCGCGATCGAGAAACTCGCACTCGACACAGCACAGCGGGAGCGGGCTCGACAAGTGTTGGAAGAGCGATCAGAAGCGATGCGTCGTCTGCTTCTGGACAACCTCGACAGGATCGAAGTTTCCGAGGAATTGCTGAAGCCCAATGACCAGAGTGCGGTACGAAAACTGGCATCGGAGTTGTACGCAGAGCGTGATGAATCTGGCGGTCTTCTCCGCGATCCGCTGCTCGAACCGCTTGCAGGTGCGATTGGAAAGGATTTAGAGGTCCAACTCAAGGCAATGGTGGACGAGTACTGGGAAGCCGTGATTGAGGAGGAACTCAGGAGCGCCAGCAAGGGCAAGACCCGCGAGCAAGCAACGCAACGCCTGATGATCGAGTCGTTTCGGCGAGAAGTTGTGAGCGCATATGACGCCACGTTCCGTCCCTTGCAGCGCAAACTTGACAACATCGTGACGACGGTCGCGGCCACGCCCGAGCAACGCGTCTTGATTCGCAGCGCGATGATCGCGCAGGTGCGAGAGGCGCGCTTCATGCCCAATCCCGAGCAGAAGGCATCGCTCGCGCGGGCGATCCATGATGTGCTCGACGAATCGCAGCGACTCAAACTGATCGAGTCGGCGCTCGCCACGATGTAGCATCGCGATGAACGAGTGGGCAATCGAATTGCTTGCCTACTCCAGCGAGTTGACAAACAACCCAGTCGCCAACTTGGGATAGAAGAACGTGCTCTTCTGGGGCATCAACTGATTCGCCCTGCTGACATCGCGCACCGCTTCGAGCGGCGTGGGACGGACGATCACGGCAAGTTGTGCAAAGCCCGCGCCGCCCCCTGCGCCGGTCTCATGCCCCTTGCCGATTTCTTCGACTTCGCTGATAGTGTGCGGGAAGGCCCACTTCACGGCGTGACCATTGTTGAGTTTTGCTTGGCATAGTTGCTCGACAATCACGTACTGACAGAATGCAACCGTGAGATCCCGCCACGCTTTGGCCTTCTCGGGGAACCGCTCCGCCAGCGGGTCTCGCGCGGCGGGAATCGCCAGGCAGCCTTGTTTGGTCGCAAAGTCATACAGTCCGAAGCGATGCTCGCCCATGTGGACCACGCTATCGAGTGCCTTGCCCAGGGATTGCAATCCTCCGGCAATTGGTTCAAACCTCATGTGTTCCGCAGCGGCTGTCAGGAACTTCGCCCACGTGTAATCCTGCATGCCGCCCAGCACGCGATGGGTTGGCCAGATGACTAATCCCGGATCACTCATCCCAATCAGTACCATCATGCACCGACGGGCCGGGTGATTGGCGGGGACGGTTCCCTGAGATTCAAGATGCTTGAGGTAACTGAGTTGGGTTGTGTAACGATGATGTCCGTCTGCGATGAAGATATCTTCGTTTGCGAGTGCATCCTGATAGGCCTTGATCGTAGCGATATCGATTACTTCCCAAGTCTCCTGCTTCACTGACTGCTGCGAATCTGTGATTGACGCTGTGCGTGTTGGTGTGGAACGCGACATGATCTCGCGCGTGAGCCTGGTTGCTCGCCCTTGTTGGTCGGCATGGAGGCCGAAGATTGGTGAGAGTTGGGCCTTGGTTGCTTTCATCAATGCCATGCGGTCTTCCTTTGGACCGCTGAAGGTTTCTTCGTGGGGCAGGATGCCGCCACTAAAGCCGCCCGAACTTTCTCGCGGACCAAAGGGCACGACCTCAACGGTTGTGAACATCCCGCATCGTTCGAACGTGCGTCCCTCGCTTGTGAACGTCTGGCGATACGCATAGATCGCTGGTGCAGCGCTATTCGACAGCACGCCATTGGCGAGGTGTTTGCGAAACAACGCGCCCGCGGCTTCATACGCAGCCGGTTGGCCAAGTTCTTTCGCGGGGGTGTGCGGCAGGTCTATCGCCACAATGTTGTTGGGGTTTTTGGCAAGCAGCCGGTTCTTGCCCGCTGTATCCAGCACGTCGTAGGGCGGAGCGATCAGGTCGGTCAGGTTGCCAGCGGATGCAGCGAACTGGATAGCTTGAAATGGCAGGACTTGGGGCATGGGGGCTCCTTGAAACGAAAGTGTACCGGGAGCAACTCGTGGGATCAGAGCCAGTAATTCTGGTCTGCCAGGGGTGGTCTCTGCTATCATCAATGTTACAATAGGTTTGATCGCCGGCCCATCCAGAGCCACTCGGCGTTGCCGGTACCTTTCGATTTTTTCTTACCTTCGCCACCGCCCCCCAGCACAGGAGACGGCTCGAAGGCGAGGGTCGTCAGCCCCAGAGCGGGCATCGCATCGCGGACGCGCTCCGCGACACGCAGCGCGTGAACGCTTTCGAGAATGCCGCCTTGCGGGAGTTTGCTGGGAATGCCATCGCCCGCAAAGTCATGCAGTTCGTAGTGGGGCTTGAGCAGCGACACGATGCGAGCGTGGGGCGCCTTGCTCAACCAGATCAACGCGGCGGGCAGCACGAGGCGTTGTGGCGACCAACTCGCGTCGATGACAACAAGATCGGCACCGCCACGTGCCGCGAGTTCTGTGGGCGGCATGGCATGAAGGCAATTCGTACGTTCCATGACTACCACGCGATCATCCTTGCGGAGTTTCCATGCAAGGATGCCGTACCCCGTGTCGAGGGCGTAGACACGAGAGGCGCCAGCACGAAGGAGGACATCGGTGAATCCTCCCGTAGAGCAGCCGAAGTCTGCACAGTGCCAATCGTGAACATCGAGTTGAAATGTTGCCAGGGCGTGGGCGAGTTTGAGCGCTCCACGCGAGACATAAGCGGGATCGGGCTGCGTTGGAAGAACGGTCATGCGATAGTGTTCAGGCGTTGACCCGAGGTGGTGATCGCTACGGGGCTGATATCAAATCCGATTGCTCCTCGATTCGAGGTACGGGCCGCAACCAGTGTGGTGCCGCTGCCACAGCAAGGATCCAGGACGGTCCCCCCTTCGGGACAACAGGCCCGGATGATGAGGTCGAGCAAGGCCAGCGGCTTCTGCGTGGGATACCCGGTTCGCTCGTGTGCCATGTTGTTGAGAGCGGGGATGGCGAGCACATCGAGCACGTCGGTCGCCTTCTTGGTTTGCCCGCGCAGGAGGTTGCTGGTCGCAGGGACGCGCGGGGCTTGAAAGTAGTACTGGTGCGGGTTGATGCAATAGAACAGAATGTCGTCGTGCTTGCGAGCAAACATCCTTGGTGACGAACCGCCAAGGCCATATGACCAGATGAGGTGGTTGACGAAGTTCCGGGGCGAGAACAGTTCGTCGAGGAGCAAGCGAATGTGATGGCTGGCTCGCCAGTCGCAGTGGATGAGCAGGTTCGCAGTGGGCTTGAGGGCTGGGAGCGTGGTTTGCAATCGTTCGCGAAGCCACGCGATGTAGTCGGGCATGGTGGGCCATGTGTCCGCATAGACAGCGTCGGTAGGTGCGTTGCTGCGTTTGTGTGCGTTGGGCGGGGTGCGCTGCGTTGTGCCAGTGTTGAAGGGTGGATCGACGTATACAAGATCAATTGATCGCGGGGCAAGCGTGCGAGCGGCTTCGAGCCAGTCAGCGTTTAGGAGCGTGATGGTCGGAGGACTTAGAGTGGAAGCGCTGGAATCAGGCCTAGATTCTTTCACTATGCGACTCTTGATTCGTGCTGCTTTGGGGCTCATGCTTGCAGCACCTTGGCGATGGTGTCGTTGGTCTTGAGGCCATGCCCCGTGATAGCCAGCACGATGGTGCCCTCGATGTCACGTATGTGTGGCAACGCGGCCAGTGCGGTTGCGCACGTCGGCTCGATGTAGTATCCCGCACGCAGCGCGAGTCCAAGCGAAGCGATGGTCTGTGCGTCGGTCACAGTCACGACGCGCCCCTTCGTCTCGCGGACTGCCTGCAAGCACTGCTCGCGCCGGATCGGACGCGGGATTGCGATGCCCTCGGCAATCGTGGGAGAGAAGGTCGTCGCGCCCGCGAGCGGAGCGCACCTTGCCGCTTGCACTGCGATCAATCGCGGCACGCGATCAATCACGCCCGCACGGCGTAGTTCGTCAAAGCCGATCCAACAGCCCAGCAACAACGTGCCGTTACCGGTTGGAATCACAACAGCGTCCGGCGCTTTCCACCCCAATTGCTCGCAGACTTCGAATGCGAACGTCTTGGTGCCATGAAAGAAGAAAGGGTTCCAGGCATGGCCGACGTAGTAGTGGCTCTGCGCTGCCTGCCAGACCGCATCACTCGTCGCTTGACGATCGCCCGCCACTCGCACAAGATTCCCGCCACTAACGATGACTTGGGTGAGTTTGGCTGGCGAAGTTGCTTCGGGCACATAGATATCGCACGCGATGCCCGCAACAGCACAGTACATTGCGAAACTGCTTCCGGCATTGCCGCTGCTGTCTTCGACGACATGGCGCAGACCCAGTCGCTTGCAGTGCGACACCATCACGCTGACGCCACGATCTTTGTAGCTGCCCGAGGGGAAGAGCGAATCAAGTTTGAGCATGATTCGGGATGCGGATTGTGCCGCGAGGACGGATTCACGCATCGAGGGATGCATGTCAAGCAGCGGCGTCATGCCCTCACCCAGCGTGACCTCAAAGCCTTCGGGCACGGGAATGGTTTCGCGATATCGCCACATTGTTGCTGGGCGTTGCGAGATATCACCAAGCGGAAAAGTTGCGCTGCTCACTGGCCAATTGAGATCGAGCAAGCCGCATGAGGTGGTGCTATCGATCGCCTTCACGCTAGGGCTGCGCCAGATCGGCGTATCAAGCGGAAAGCGAACACCAGTATCTCGGCAGACCAGAGCGGACATGTGCCAGCGTACGAGCGTTGTGATCGCGTCATTCGCGCACTGGCATCGACATGTGCTCGTGTACGACACTCCAGGCCTTATCCGTGGGCCGAAACACCAACGTGAGATGTCCTTGCACGTCCAGAGTCTGGCCATTGGGCATCTCGCCTTGGATACGAACGATGCTGGCGGTGATGCCCATGTCATCGTCTGCCCAGGTTCGCAAAGCCTTGATCTCGGTCATGCTCGCCTTGGTGAAACCGTTCATGCCCGGGCCCCAAATACTTGCATATTCATCCCAGCCTTCAATCACCGTCTTGGCTTGTGACATGCCGTCAAAGGACAAAAAGTCCGAACTGGTCATGACAGTCTTGCTGAGTTGATCGGTTGTAAACATCTCGCCCGGCTGCTTGGTCCAGGAAGCCAGAAACGCTGTCTTCGCCGCTTTGACACCTGCCATGGCTTGGGCACTCTCGCGAGCGTCTTCTTGGGCCTCTTCCAACCGCTCTTCCTTGGCCTCGCTCTGGTCGTTTGGCGAGGATGCGCAGGCGGCAAGCAAGAGGGTGACAGTGGCGAACGTCAAACAGCATGGTGCAAGCGGGTTCTTCATGCGGGCAGTATCGCACCAGTCTGTCGATACCAATGAAAAAACCGGCGATGATCGCCGGTCTTGAAGAGAATATCAAGTTCTTGCGAGCCTTGAGGCATCACTGAGCGAGGAAGGCCCCGTCAACAACAAGATCCGTGCCCGTCACGAAGCTGGCTGCGTCACTCAACAGGAACAGCACAGGTTGCGCGATTTCCTCCGCTTTGCCCAGGCGACCAATCGGGTGCAGGTTGGTCATCCAACTCATCGCGTCGGGGTTACGACCGCCCGTGAAGCGGTCGAGCATCGCGGTTTCGATTGCCGCTGGGCTCACGGTGTTGATACGAATGCCGTTCTTCGCAACTTCGAGGGCTGCCGACTTGGTGAGGCCATTGACGGCGTGCTTGCTAGCGATGTAAATGCCAGCGCCGGGCATGCCGATGCTGCCAGCGATACTGCTGGTGTTGACGATACTGCCTCCGCCCTTGCCGTTGTTGTTCTTGAGCATGGCGCGGATTTCATGCTTCATGCTCAGTAGCACGCCAAGTACGTTGATGTCAAAGACTTTCTTGTACGCTTCGATACTGGCATCTGCGGTCATGGCCCCGCCATGCTCGATGCCGGCATTATTGAATGCAAGGTCGAGCGATCCCTTCAGGCCAACGGCCGTCGCAACAGCCTTTTCGATGTGTGCCTCATCAGTGACATCGCCCTGCACGAAAATCGCCTTGATGCCATTGGCAGCGCCGGCGCGAAGTGCCTCGCTTGCAACCTGTTCGCCCTCGGCCTGGCGACGACCCGTCAAAACAACATGTGTGCCTTCTTTGGCCAGCGCGAGTACGGTTGCCTTGCCGATGCCACTGGTGCCGCCGGTAACGAGTGCGACTTTTCCCTTCAAACCTGAAAATTGCCCTTGCATCTGTGCTCCTTTGCCGCGACCATTCATGCGGCGGTCAGGCTTGGATGCCGAAGTTGCGGGAACGATTCTGGTATCTGCCATAGAGTTTGACCATGAGAATCAACCTGACTCGGCGTGAAGTACTAGCGGGAGCGGCGATGGCGGCTGCGATGCCATTGGCTGGGTTTGGGCGACACATGCAACCCGAACCAATGCCGAAGGTTGTGCCAGAGCCCATGCTGCCGCCTTCCAAGCCCGATCCGATGCGTGCGCCACGTCTGCATAATCCAAAAGGCTTGTTCTCAATCTCGCTTGCACAGTGGTCGCTCCATCGTGCGCTGCAGAAGGGCGAACTCGAGCATCTGGACTTTCCCAAGGCAGCGAAGCATGACTACGGCATCGACGCGGTCGAGTACGTCAATGGATTTTTCAAGGAGAAGGAAAGCCCTGCGTACATCGCTGAACTGAAGCGACGCTGCGAAGGCGAGGGTGTCACGAGCCTGCTGATCATGTGCGACGGTGAGGGCAACCTGGGCGATCCCAACGAGTTCAAGCGGATTAAGGCGGCTGAGAATCACCACAAGTGGGTTGATGCCGCCGCGGCGATGGGCTGTCACTCGATTCGTGTAAACGCATCGAGCGAAGGTACGTTTGACGAGCAGCAGAAACTTGCAGCGGACGGTCTGCGACGACTGTGCGAGTTTGCAGATCCCAAGAACATCAACGTGATCGTTGAGAACCACTGGGGGTTGTCGAGCGATGCGAAGTGGCTCTCTGGCGTGATGAAGTTGGTCGACCACAAACGCGTGGGCACGCTACCCGACTTTGGCAACTTTGATCCCAAGGTGCAGGACCGTTACGACGGCGTGCGCGACATGATGCCCTTCGCCAAGGGCGTCTCGGCTAAGAGTTACGAGTTTGCCGCGGATGGGCGCGAGGTGCGGATCGACTACACGCGGATGCTCAGAGTCGTGCTCAGCGCGGGCTATCGCGGGCGAATCGGCATCGAGTATGAGGGCGACAAGCACAGCGAGCCCGAAGGCATTCGCGCAACCAAGAAACTGCTCGAGTCGCTCCGCACGGAGTTGGCTGAGGAGTTTGCATCGTGAGCGCAAGCAATCCCGCATTACTGCGGGTGTTGCGCCTGGGCATGGTCGGAGGTGGCAGCGGAGCATTCATAGGCGGTGTTCATCGCATGGCTTCGGCCTTGGATGGGCGCTGGCGACTGGTGGCGGGCGCTTTTTCAAGTGACCCTACTCGAAGCCTTGCGTCGGCACGCTCGCTGGGCATCGAGGGGCCTCGCGCGTACGGGACATGGCAGGAAATGCTGGAGCAGGAGTCGAGGCTATCACCTAGCGAGCGGATCGATGCGATCTCGATCGTGACGCCCAACGCTTCCCACTTCGCGATCGCCAGTGCATTCGGGCGCGCCGGGTTCAATCTCATCATCGACAAGCCGATGGTGACAACTCTTTCGGATGGCGTTGCACTCCAAGAGATCGTCGAACGAGCGGGCATCGTCTGCTGCGTCACATACAATTATTCTGGATACCCGATGGTGCGGCACGCCGCGAGTCTGGTGCGAGAGGGCGCCATCGGAGCGATTCGCAAGGTGCTTGTCGAATACCACCAAGGGTGGCTGGCTACTGCGCTCGAACAGAGCGGGCAGAAACAGGCGGCGTGGCGTTGCGACCCCGCCCAAGCCGGCGCTGGCGGCAGCATCGGCGATATCGGCACACATGCGGAACAGTTGTTACGATGCGTCACGGGGTTGGAAGTCGTCGAGTTGAGCGCGGACCTTACATCATTTGTCGAAGGGCGAGCCCTGGATGACGATGGGCTGATCAGGCTGCGATTGTCTGGTGAACGGGCGGCCCAGCGAGATCGACGATCGACAGCCAAAGGACTGATCAGTGTCTCGCAGGTCTGCGTGGGAGAGCAGAACAACCTGACCCTTCGCGTCTATGGTGAATCCGGGTCGCTGTGGTGGAAACAGGAAGAACCCAACAGCCTGCGAATTGCGTTGCTCGACGGTGAAGAAAGAGTACTCTCGCGGGGCGTGGTATCTGGAGACGCTGCTTCTGCGACGCGATTGCCGCCCGGACATCCCGAAGGTTTCATCGAAGCGTTCGCAAACATCTATCGAGGTGTTGCGGACGCGATTGTGGCGAAAACCAGCGATATTTCTACGATTGCTATCCATCCGACAGTGGTGGATGGTGTCGCAGGCGTTGCGTTTGTTGAGGCATGCGTGAAGAGCCACGCTGCCCAGGGAGCGTGGATCGAGATGGGAATGTGATGGTGCGTCGTCGCCAATCGCATCCAAACCATGCATGCTTTCGACTTGGGTTTGCGTACGCTCAATAATGCGACAGATTGCAACCAGCAACGCGCCCACACCCGCAGGTCATTATTCCCAGGCGATCGTTCACGCTGGCTTTGTGTTTGTCTCAGGCCAACTGCCCATAGATCCAAGTGGCAAGCCTCGAAACAGCAACGATCCCATCCCCGACATCGAATCGCAGGTACTCCAGACGCTTGCGAACATCGAAGCGATTCTGCTCGCCGCAGGCAGCACGCCCGCGCAGATCGTGCGATGCACTGTCTATGTCAGCGACATCGCGCACTGGCCTCGCGTCAACGCGGCATATGCGGCGTACTTCTCCAGGCACACGTCGATGCCGCCAGCACGCTCGGTCGTTCCGTGCGGAGCACTGCACTATGGGTATCAAGTCGAGATCGATGTGATTGCCGCGTGCGAGTGAGGCCGCGAATGCTTGCTTGGATGCATCACGCTTCGCCGATCAGAATCGAAGTGTCGCTGAGAGACTGAACACGCCAGCAGATTCCGCGTCGTCCTTGATTATTGGATCTCCCTCCGCGTTGTCGAGCGTGTACTCCTGGCCAAACGCAACTCCCGCCGCCGCCGTGATAGACAATTGCGGCGTCGCGTCCCAAGTTACCAGCAGGGCGACGGGGATGAAGCTCTGCCGCCCAACTCCGTTGGGCACATTCGCGTCTTCGCCAAGTCGGAAGCTGTTGGTGTCAAAGCCGACCAAGCCGCCAATCCGCAGCGTGTCGGTGGCTTGGTACGTCAACGCAATGCCACCAAGGTTGGCCGTGCGATCCGATGTAAGCAGCCACTGCTCATCGATCTGCCATCGAATGAACGGAATCGGCAGGACACGCACTTCATCCTCCAGCGATGTCGACAGCCCGATACCCACGCCCAGAATCAGCGACGGACTCGAGACATACGACACGCCGATAAACCCGCCGCCCTCGATGCTCTCGCCAAAGTCCGCATCCGACTCGCCGCTGCTGCTGGCAAACAGGCCAACGTTGTATCCCCATTGCTCATCGATCTGATCGCGCCACGAAACACCAACTTCGTAGGTGTAGATGCTCTCCCATGGATCGTCCGCGGCAAACGGCGGCAACGTGGGTGGCGTTAGCGAGTCCGCTCCAAAGTCGTACAAGTCCGTCCGCACGCCAAACTCAAAGCCAAGCGACCGGCGATCACTGATCGGAATATCGACGCCTAGGTTCGCCCCCACGCGAGTCAGCGATACATCGCCGCCATTGTCCAGATCGCTCGAAAGGGCATGCAATCCATAGACGCGAAACTCGGCGGTCGGCCCCGTATCTGTCTTGGGGCGGCCAATGGGCGAGATCGAGCCGGTAAGCCCCGGAGTTGATGCTGGGGTTGGTGGCGGGGTAGCTGGTGGGGTAGATGACTGCACGGTGGCAGCACTCGATGGAGACTCGAGCGCAGCAGGCTCGGCTGGGGCCGCTCGCTCCTGGGCAACGCAAAGCCCTGTGGTCAAGACGAGTGAGGCAAAAACGCATGCAAGTCCGTGCATCATGGCAATCCTGATTTCGTCACTGGTATCCGTCAGCGGGTCGGCCCAATAATCGAAGACACCGACGGTAGCCCGCCCCGCAGACCTTGCAGACACCAGAAGAGCGTCGTATACTGGTGCCCAACCACGAGCCAATCAGGCCGCGTGTCTGGGGCGGTAACTCAATTGGTAGAGTGCCAGCTTTGCAAGCTGGAAGTTGAGAGTTCGAGTCTCTTCCGCTCCACTTTCTGGCGATGTGAACCAATCGAAAACGCTGGTGTTTTTTTAGTACGCTCGTTATTGTGCAGGTCCCGAGTTCTATTTCTGCGAGCCGTGATGCGAGCCATTGGTACGAACATTGGTGCGAGATTCACCCCGCGCGATAGGGTTCGAGCTTTAGTTGGCTACTTGGCGGACGAGGCCGCCCTGCAAGATCCAGTTACAGATAACTGTATCTGAGATTGGATCAGGTTGAGGGATTAGGCCACTTCCAGCCCGAACGATCTACCCATTTCTACCAAAAAGAAAAACGGCCCCGAATAGGGCCGTTTCAAACGAGGCGGACGGGACTCGAACCCGCAACCACCGGAGCGACAGAATACCTAACAAACTCCATCCTAGGCGTTTTAATGCTGTCAGGTATCGATGCCGCCTCCATTTCGGAGGGCTTTCCGGTAGCCAATACCGGATCGGCTGTTAGGGTCCGGCGCATTGAGCGTTCAACAACCGCTTGTCGCACTTTGCGTGGATGCGTCGTTTCTTTTTGGCGGGTGGTCGATGCGGGTACATGAGCCAAGACCGAATCGTCCCGCTGACCATTGACCGCCGAGTTGCCGTCGTCCCCGTGTACTCCGACCGAGGGCGCTGCTTTGCCCTCGTTGACCCGGAGGACGGCGAGAACGTCTCGACCTTGGCTTGGTTTCGCCATCGCCGCACCGGCTACCCGACCTATCGCCGATCCAACGGCCTCATGCTGACTCTGCATGCCTGGCTGCTCGGCTCACCTCCAAAGGGCATGGTTCTCGATCATGCCAACGGCAACAAGCTCGACAACCGACGCTCCAACCTTCGACTGCTCACGGTCGCTCAGAATGGACTGAACCGCCATCGGGCGAACAAGAACAACAAGAGCAGCGGGACGCCAGGGGTCTGCTGGTCCAAAGCCGAGCAGAAATGGAGAGTCCAAATCCGTTGTAACGGCAAGGATCACTTCGCCGGGTACTACGCCGACGAAGCCCAAGCCAAGGAAGCGGCTACAAGGCTCAGAACTAAACTCTTCGAGCAGCAAGAAGCTCCGCAGAACTCGTAGACTCTTGGCATGGCAGACCCGAAGCCCAAAGAGCCTGAAGCCCCGCCAGCACTCGACCCATCGGTCTTGTTCATCGACGCCAAAGAGGTCGTTCGCCGGCTCAACATTTCTGGGCGAACGTGGTACAGCCTCGTCAGCATCAAGCATGCTCCGCAGCCGATTCGCTTGGGACGACGAACGCTTTGGCGAGTCGAAGAACTCGAAGAATGGGTTCGAGACGGCTGCCCCCCACTTGACCGTTGGCAACGCTATCAAGACCTGTCGCTGCGGTCTCCGGCGAAGCCTCCGAGGAAGCGAGCGACCCCTTCAGGAGTTTAGTTCTGGCGAGGCACATCCCCATCAAAACCGTGATTCGACCCTCAAGGGCATGGCTCGCTGAATGCACACAGTGGCTGATCACGAAGGAGCAGATCGCCGAGTTTCTCGGCGTTGAGGTCCGACAGGTTCAGAACCTGCATTGCAGCGGCAGAATCCCTCAGCCCATTCGGCTCTTCGTCGGCCCGCCTCGGTACTCGGTTCCTGAACTTCGAGATTGGCTGCGCATGGGCTGTCAGCCGATCTCCGAATGGATCAAGCTGCGCCGAATCAGCGGGAACATCCCGGAGTACGAGTGGGGTTGGCGGCTGAAAGATCTCGACTTTGCGAACCCACCGCCGATGGCGAGGTGCGTTGAGCCGAGAGATTGAAAAGAGACTGCAATGGATGAGTCGCTCTCGGAAGAGGAAGCAGTTCGCCGATTTGCGTCAGCAACGCTTGGACTGCTCAAGACGTTTCGAGCAGCGGACAACTCCCGGCTTGTCGCAGAGATTCGTCGCATCCCCAAAGAGGCTCACGATTCAGAATCGGCCAGCTTGCAGAACCAGCAGGCTGCGAAGCCAATGCTGCTCAACGCTCGACAGGCGGCGAAGAGCTTGTCGATCTCCGAGCGAACGCTTCACAGCATGACCGCTCCTCGGGGACCGATTCCGGCGGTCAAGATTGGCACTCGGGTCTGTTATGCCGTTCCAGATCTCGAAAGGGCGATTGAGACGCTCACGGTCAAGCCGAGCCGGACGCCGAAGGCTGACGTTCGTTACCTCTCGTCGCCACCTGGCGGACTATCGACAAAAGACAACGCCCAACAACGAGTTGGGCGTCATCGAATACGAATGTTGCTCGACCGATCATGTCGCAACTACGAGTTGCAGACTCAACTGCCGAAACAGTCCAGATCGAGGCGAACGGTCTCCTCAAGGCCAGCCAAGAGAACAATGACTCCGCCCAAGGCGGCGTCGCAGGCATTGGCCTGAGACTGCATGGACGGCGAGAGCGCCGTCCCTTCCACCTTCTCTGCAACGATCTTGAGGCGAGAGCGAATCGCCTCAAGCTGGGCGGTCATGTCTGCGACAACGACCCCCAAGTACTTCGTTACGCTCGACTCGTCCAAACCGACATCGCTAACCATCAACTCTTTCGATTCCATTTAGAATCTCCTAGGCGACTGTCTTGGAGCAACCGACTCGTCGCTCATTCGCTGCTCTGCTGAGCATTTGCTTCAGCAAGAGTCAATCGACATCAATCCGAAACAGCGACAGGCTTTCACGCAAACATTTTGAACGCCCCTTTAGGCGTCTTGCCGACTCTCACTCGTAGCCGAGCGCCGGCAGGAAGAGCGGTCCCATTCGCCAGAGCCGTCTGTGAAACCGTTGCGAACGGACGAAGCTTCGACGATGTGGGTGTATGAACACAAACATTCAGTCGTCGTTTCCCCATGACCTTCATACCGAGAGCCTTGCCCGCCGAGATTGGGCGTCTGCTTTGATGGCCTGCCCAGAGAAGCGAAGGCTGATTCGACTGCGAGAGCTTGCGACGACTCCGCCGTTCTGCGATCAGATGGCGGACGCCGACTATTGGCGAACGCTTCGTCATCTCCTGATCTGCCTCTCTGACTTCGAGCGCCCAAAGTCGGCGCTTCGGCGTCTGCTCTTTGAAACCCGACCGGCGGCAACTCGACCGAGCCTCATGGACTCAGGCGAGCGACAGCGGCTCGCTCAACTCCCGGAAGACGTTCTGGTCTTTCAGGGCCGTGATGCGGCGGCTTCAGCAGCCTGGTTGTGGTCTCTGTCCGCTCGACAGGCTGTTTGGAACGCCATTCGGTCCTCGGATCGCCACCCCGTCGTTGTGGAAGCTCTGGTCAAGCGGTCGCAGATTCTGATGCTCTCGAACGCTTTGCCGACCGGCTCGGTTCTCGCTTGCCCAGACGACGTTCGAGACAAGCGCACGCACAAGGACTCGGGCAAGTGGATATCTGCTGAGCCGCTCTGATACTGACCATTCGACAGCAGGCTACCCACATCGCTTCAGGCGTCTCAGAACCCCATCCGCTCCGAGGCCGCCTCAAGCTGCTCCGGCGTTCGCTGCACATACCGACGAGTCGTATCGAGACTTTCATGCCCCATCAGCGCAGCGAGAGCAACGAGGTCGTTCTGATTCGCCTCAAGAAACTGTCGTCCGAAGCAGTGACGCAGCAGATGTGGGTGGACCTTGACGCCTGTGATCGCTGAGTACTTCGAGAACAACGCTCGGACTCCCTTGGTCGTCAGCGGTCCCCTCTCTCCGAGGAACACAAAGGGGAGGCTGACCTGCCCCCCTCAACCCGGTCCAGCTTCAGGTACCGTTGCCTGGGATTGGACCATGGAGGGCAACGACGATGGCAAGGCAAAGGTTCAGCGCGGAACAGATCATCCACAAGTTACGCG